>OKVD01000013.1_pt1 | contig 281970 bp, 271 predicted proteins | sample 1606881 | NCBI WGS metagenome assembly OKVD01 (sample SAMN03281011, study PRJEB24777) | human gut metagenome | isolation source: fecal sample PR176 from 1 month old male Indian infant, caesarean delivered... | place: Singapore | collected 2006-01-13
AGGGAACTGCCAGGCATCAAATTTAGCGTGCTGATATGGCTCAGTTGGTAGAGCGCACCCTTGGTAAGGGTGAGGTCCCCAGTTCGACTCTGGGTATCAGCACCACTTTTTAGGTTAAAGTTCGGCACGTTGTAAAGAATTTGCCTGGCGACAATAGCGCGGCGGTCCCACCTGACCCCATGCCGAACTCAGAAGTGAAACGTCGTAGCGCCGATGGTAGTGTGGGGTCTCCCCATGTGAGAGTAGGGAATCGCCAGGCATCAAATAAAGCAGAAGGCCCAGTCGAAAGACTGGGCCTTCTGCTTTTGTGTTATCTGTTATCTGTTGATAAACAGTCCTGCCACCAGGGGGAAACCCGTCAAAGTCGATTTGCTCGTAATGCAGCAAGGGACAGAGAGTTTATTTGCCCGGTTGTCATGTGGATGATGCGCAGAAGAGCAGATACAGGTTCGACGCTAGCCCCAGTATCTGCTGGTCGGGGGTGAATTAGCGGGTCAGTGCGACGATCCCTAACGTGAGGCCGGCTACCGCGGCGGCTCCCCCGGCGATCGCGCCTGCCGTGTCCCAGTTGTCTTCTGTTGTGCCCTTCATACAGGTATTGGTGTGGACTAAGCGGCCTTGCGAGTCATAAACCGGCACGCAGGGAGAGTCATGGGCACAGCCTGCCAGCAGAGAGGCCAGCAGCGCCACGATTAAATACTTTTTCATGATATTACCTCTGGATAATCCGCAGGGTTGTACTGAAAGCCAGTGCAGAACGGAATGGCTTATTTTATCACCGCGGATTGTCCGGCCCGGATGCCGAAATCATCTCAATATATGAGCCACGTAAATATCGTGAAGATAAGCAGGGGAATATGCAGAAAAGATGGAGAGAAAGATCGTCTCCCCGCGCTGCCGCACGCGATAGAGGTTGTCAGGTAGCGGGAAGCTGAGCGGGTTGCTAATATGCCAGGCGAAAAAAAAGCGCCCGCAGGGGGCGCCTTTAAAACCAGGCCGGGTTATTCTGCGTGCCGGGTAAAACGTCGTCTGACGACCACAAAGAAGACCGGAACAAAGAAGATCGCCAGCAGTGTCGCGGTTAGCATCCCGCCCATGACGCCGGTACCTACCGCATTCTGCGCCCCGCTGCCGGCACCATGGCTAATCACCAGCGGCATGACTCCGAGAATAAAAGCCAGAGAGGTCATCAGAATGGGTCGCAGGCGCATCCGCGATGCCTCCAGGGTTGCTTCAATGATCCCTTTCCCCTCTTTCTCCATCAGATCCTTGGCGAATTCGACGATCAGGATCGCGTTCTTCGCCGACAAACCGATCGTGGTCAGAAGGCCTACCTGAAAGTACACGTCATTATTCAGCCCACGCAGCGTGGCGGCTAACAGCGCGCCGATCACCCCCAGCGGAACCACTAACATGACTGAGAATGGAATCGACCAGCTCTCATACAGCGCCGCCAGGCACAGGAAGACGACAATCAGCGAGATGGCATAAAGCGCGGGAGCCTGGTTGCCGGAAAGGCGTTCCTGGTAAGACATCCCGGTCCAGTCGTAACCAATGCCGCTCGGCAGCTTACTGGCCAGCGCTTCCATCAGCGCCATGGCTTCCCCGGTACTTTTACCCGGCGAGGCTTCACCGAGGATTTCCATGGAGGGTAAACCGTTGTAGCGTTCCAGACGCGGCGAGCCATAAATCCAGCGCGAAGTGACGAAGGCGGAGAACGGGACCATTTCGCCATTGGCGCTACGAACATACATATTGTTAATGTCGCTCGGCAGCATACGGAAATGGGCATCAGCCTGGACGTACACTTTCTTGACGCGACCACGGTCAATAAAGTCATTGACGTAGTACCCGCCCAGCGCGGCTGATATCGTTTCATTGATATCGGAGAGCGATACGCCCAGCGCCTGCGCTTTTTCCTGGTCGACATCCAGTTTGAACTGCGGCGTATCTTCCAGCCCATTAGGCCGTACCCGCACCAGCTGATCCGGATGCTGTTTCACCATGCCCAGCAGTTGATTGCGCGCCTGCGTCAGGGCGGTATGACCTAGCCCGCCCTGGTCGATCAGCTCAAAGTCGAAGCCGGTGGCGGTACCCAGCTCAATAATGGCAGGCATGTTGAACGGGAAAACCATGGCGTCCTTGATCTGGCTGAAGGCCACGGTGGCTCGCTTGATGATGGACTCCACGCTGTTTTCATCACCGCTGCGCGCTTCCCAGGGTTTCAGGCTGACAAACGCCATGCCGGAGTTTTGTCCCTGACCGCTGAAGCTGAAGCCGTTAACGGTAAAGACGCTGTCGACGTTAGCCTTCTCGTTATGCAGATAGTAGTCGGTCACGGTATCCAGCACTTTCTGTGTCCGCTCCTGGGTGGCGCCGGAGGGCAGCTGGATCATGGTCAGGAAGACCCCCTGGTCTTCATCGGGTAGAAAGGATGTCGGGAGACGCATAAACAGCACGGCCATTCCCACGACGATCAGCAGATAGATCACCAGGTAACGGCCGGTTCCACGCAAAATACCGCTGACGCTGTTGGTGTAGTGGTTAACGCTCTGGTCAAAGCGGGCGTTAAACCAGCCGAAGAAGCCTTTTTTCTCATGGTGTTCGACCGAGGACGGCTTTAACAACGTGGCGCAGAGCGCTGGCGTCAGGACCAGGGCAACCAGCACGGAGAGCGCCATGGCGGAAACGATGGTGATCGAAAACTGGCGATAAATCGCGCCGGTGGAACCGCCGAAGAAGGCCATCGGCACGAATACCGCAGAGAGCACCATGGCGATACCCACCAGCGCCCCCTGGATCTGCGACATCGACTTTTCCGTCGCTTCTTTTGGCGAGAGTTTTTCCTCAACCATCACGCGCTCAACGTTTTCCACTACGACGATAGCGTCATCGACCAGCAGACCTATCGCCAGCACCATGCCAAACATCGTCAGGGTGTTGATGGAGTAGCCAAACATCGACAGTACGGCGAAGGTGCCCAACAGCACGACGGGCACGGCAATGGTCGGAATGAGCGTTGCGCGCATGTTCTGCAGGAACAGATACATGACAAGGAAGACGAGAATAATCGCTTCAAATAGCGTTTTGACCACTTCGTGAATAGAGATTTTAACGAAAGGGGTCGTATCGTACGGATAGACCACCTTCATTCCCTGGGGGAAGTAAGGCTGCAGTTCGGCCAGCTTCGCTTTAATCGCCGTGGCGGTATCCAGCGCGTTGGCGCCGGTCGCAAGCTTAATACCCAGACCAGAGGCGGGCTTACCGTTAATTCTGGCGACGACGTTGTAGTTCTCTCCGCCCAGCTCAATGCGGGCGACATCTTTCAGATGGACGACAGAGCCATCGGCATTGACCCGCAGCGTGACCTTGCCAAACTCCTGCGGATCTTTAAGCCGCGTCTGGGCAATGATCGACGCATTGAGCTGCTGGCCTTTTAGCGCTGGCGTACCGCCCAGCTGGCCGGCGGCGATCTGATCGTTCTGAACCTGCAGCGCATTAATGACATCCACTGGCGTCAGGTTGTATTTGTTCAGCAGGTTGCCATCCAGCCAGATGCGCATGGCGTACTGTGCGCCAAACAGCTGGACATCGCCCACACCGTTGAGGCGGCTGATGGGATCTTTAACATTAGAGGCGACATAGTCGGAAATATCGTCCTGGGTAGTGACCGGGTTATCAGAGATAAAGCCGGCCACCAGCAGGAAGCTGCTGCTGGACTTTTCTACGCTAATTCCCTGCTGCTGGACTTCCTGAGGCAGCAGCGGGGTGGCCAGCTGCAGTTTGTTTTGCACCTGCACCTGGGCGATATCCGGATCGGTGCCGGACTTAAAGGTAAGCGTGATGGTTACTGAGCCGGCGGAATCGCTGGTCGACGACATATACATCAGGTTGTCGATACCGTTCATGTTCTGCTCAATAACCTGAGTGACCGTGTCCTGCACGGTCTGGGCATCCGCACCGGGATAGGTAGCGGAGATCGCCACCGCAGGGGGCGCTATCGTCGGATACTGCGCTATCGGCAACTGCAGAATGGCCAGACCTCCGGCAATCATCATGATGATGGCCAGCACCCAGGCAAAGACTGGTCGATGGATAAAAAACTTAGACATGGCTGGGTATCCTTATTGTGCGACCGGTGCCGCATGCTCCGCTTCTGCTTTCACGGTGACGCCTGGACGGACTTTCTGTAAGCCGCTGATAATCACCTTATCGCCCGGCTTCAGCCCGCTGGTGATAAGCCACTTATCGCCCACGGCCTGGGAAGCTACCACCTGACGGGTTTCAACCTGGTTTTTGTCATTCACCAGCATGACGGAGGCATCGCCCCGCGGCGTACGGGTCACCCCCTGCTGCGGCACCAGGATGGCCTGCGGATCGGTGCCTTCATCGATGCGGGCGCGAACGAACATTCCCGGCAGCAGGACATGCTGTGGGTTAGGGAAGATAGCGCGCAGGGTAATTGAGCCTGTACTTTCATCGACAGTCACGTCGGAGAACTGCAGCGAACCCTTAAGCGGATAGGCCTGACCGTTCTCCATCACCAGCTCAACGCTTTTGGTGTCGCCGCCGCGTTGCAGGCTTTCCTGCTTAAGGCGCATGAAGTCATTGCTGGATTCCGTCACGTCGACGTAGATCGGATCGAGCTGCTGGACGGTAGCCAGGGCATCCGACTGACCGTTGGTGACCAACGCTCCCTCGGTGACGCTCGATTTACCGATGCGTCCGCTAATGGGAGAAGTCACTTTGGTGTAGGCCAGGTTGATGCGGGCGCTTTCCACGGAGGCTTTGGTGGCGATGACGTCAGCGTCGGCCTGGCGGGCGGTGGCCACCGCCTGATCGTATTCCTGCTGACTGATATACTTGGTGCCCAGCAGCGGAACGTAGCGTTTCACCGTTAAGTGGGCGATGGCGGCTGCGGCTTCGGCTTTAGCCTCATCGCCCTTGGCGCTGTTCCACGCCGCCTGGTAGGTTGCCGGATCGATCTGATAGAGCGACTGGCCTGCTTCGACATCGCTTCCTTCAACAAAGTTACGCTTCAGGATGATTCCGCTTACCTGAGGGCGGACTTCCGCCACGCGAAAAGCTGAAGTTCGGCCTGGCAGTTCGGTGGTGACCGACAGCGGCGCGCTGTTCACGACATGGACCGTCACCTGCGGCGCCTGGGCATGGGGTTGCGGGTTGTCCGAATTATCGCAGCCGGTAAGCAATAAGGCCGAGATAATTAAACCGGATAATAGTGTCACTCTGGCGTGAGTTGTCATGGCGGTTCCTTATAGATTACGTGCCAAATTCGGCGGCGAATCTTTGAAAGAAAGAGGGAATTAAAAAGCAGTTTGCCATCCTACAAATAAACGCCGCTGGATGTAAGGGATACTTATTTTTGAGCAATCAGCAAGGCACGCAAAAACAAAAAAGCGCGCAGGATTTTTTTGCTATTTACCTCAATTGTAAAACTTAATAAATAGACATCAATTCAGTGAATGGGTTATTTATTAATATTATTTTGGGTAATTTATTTGGCGGCAGCTTCAGAATTAACTTGTCTGCATTTTTGCTAAAAAATATTCCATGACAAATGTTAGGTTAAGCGATCTTCAGAAAATCCTGAATAACCTGTCTGACGGGAAGGGGCTTGTATGGCTAGAAAAACGAAAGAAGAGGCGCTACGCACGCGGCAGCTCCTGATTGAGTCCGCGATCCAGCAGTTCGCCCTGCGGGGGGGGACCAACACAACCCTGACGGATATTGCTGATGCGGCGGGAGTGACCCGCGGCGCCGTATACTGGCATTTTGCCAGTAAGACTGAGCTGTTTAATGAAATGTGGCAGCAGCAGCCACCGCTCAGGGATTTGATTCAGCATAGCCTCGTAACAGAGAATGAACAGGAGCCGTTAAATGCATTGCGCGAGCGGTTTATTACCGGGCTCCGCTATATTGCTGCGAATCCTCGCCAGCGCGCGCTGATGCAAATTCTTTATCAGCGCTGCGAGTTTGCCAATGATATGCTTTCGGAAAACGAAATTCGCCAGCGCATTGGTTTTAATTATTCGCTGATTGGCGGCATGCTTCAGCGCTGTGTGCGTAACAATATATTGCCAGCCGAAACAAATATTGAAGTGATATTAATTGTTTTACACAGCGCCTTTTCCGGGCTGATTAAAAACTGGCTGCTCGATCCGCAACGCTTCGATCTTTATCAGCAGGCGCCTGCGCTGGTGGATAATGTTATGGCGGTAGTCTGTGCTGCTCATGTATCGGAGGCGCCGGTACTGCGGGCGGTGAATCAGTGATGTGTCCCGCTGTCGCAGGTAATAAAAAAGGCGCTTCCCCATGCCGAAGAGCGCCTTTTATATCAAGCAAGCAACTGACTAGTATCAGTTCATGCCGTATTTTTTCAGTTTTTTACGCAGCGTACCGCGGTTGATGCCCATCATCAGGGCAGCGCGGGTCTGGTTACCACGGGTGTATTGCATCACCATGTCCAACAGGGGCTGTTCAACTTCAGCCAGTACCAGCTCATACAGGTCATTCACATCCTGACCGTTCAGTTGAGCAAAATAGTTCTTCAGTGCCTGTTTAACCGAGTCACGCAGGGGCTTTTGAGTTACCTGATCCTGAGAGTTAACGGTAGAAACGGTCAGTACGTCAGAATTTACGCGTTGTTCGAACATAGTTCTGTCAGCTCTTTATTTCTATTACGCAAAATTTTCGAAGTATGCCTCCAACGCCTCCAGCTGTTCGCTGGCATCCTCAATGGCGTTGAATGTGCGCCGAAACTGGTCATCTGGAGCATGTTCCTGAAGATACCAGGAGACGTGTTTACGCGCGATTCGGTACCCTTTTGCCTGACCATAAAAGTCATGCAATTCCCGAACGTGCGCACAAAGCAAGCGCTTGACCTCTGCCAGCGGCAGCGGGGGCAGCAGCTCTCCAGTGTCCAGATAATGCTGGATTTCCCGAAAGATCCAGGGTCTTCCCTGAGCTGCACGGCCTATCATCAGGGCATCAGCCCCTGTATAGTCGAGCACAGCTCTGGCTTTAAGCGGGTCAGTAATGTCGCCATTCGCGATAATCGGAATGGAAACTTTCTGCTTAACTGCCCGAATACTGTCGTACTCAGCGTCTCCGTTAAACAAGCAGGCGCGGGTGCGTCCGTGAATAGTCAGAGCCTGAATGCCACACTCTTCGGCCAGTTGGGCAATCTCTACGCAGTTACGGTGTTCCGGTTCCCAACCGGTGCGAATCTTGAGAGTCACAGGAACGTCCACCGCATTCACGACCGCCGTCAGGATCGACTTCACCTGGTCGGGGTACTGCAAGAGGGCTGAACCTGCAAGCTTGCGATTCACCTTTTTCGCCGGGCATCCCATATTGATATCAATAATCTGGGCGCCGCTTTCCACGTTAATCCGCGCGGCGGCAGCCATCTCTTCCGGCACGCTACCGGCGATTTGCACGGTACGAATACCGGGCTCATCAATATGCACCATCCGTAAACGGGACTTGTCGCTCTCCCACACCTGTGGGTTAGAGGACATCATCTCGGAAACGGTTAAACCCGCTCCCATCTCGTAGCACAGCGTCCGGAATGGTCTGTCAGTAATGCCAGCCATGGGCGCTGCGATCAGGCGATTTCTGAGCTGGTGGTGTCCGATGCGCATGAGTTAAGAAATGACCATACTGTGACTGCAAGGCGGCGTATATTACGCATTTTTTGCACGAGATGAAAGGCCAAACTTTGAGCAATCCTCTGTTGCAGATCAATGAATCCGGGACTAACGTAAAAGGGATGAATAAATACTTATATTAATCATTGATTTAATGGCTGATGGATAATTTGTGTCCATTTATAAAATCATAAAACTTCTCGATTTTTCTTAGACAAACTCGCTACCAGGCGATATAAAACGCTGTTTTTATAGTCAAAAAAGTGCTCTGTAGTGCGATCTGCCTCTCATTTCCTGGCATTATTTGGTGGCTACTGGAAACAAAAATGCGGCCCACAGGCCGCATTGCACTTAGTTTTTCCGGCCGGTGATCCGGCACCACTCCTCTTTCTCGACCACCGGGTCAAGGGTGAAGAGATCGGCGTAGGCTTCACAGACGCTCTCCGCCTGGCTGGCAAGGATGCCGGAAAGCCCCAGCAAACCGCCTGAAACGGGCAGGACGCTGATTAACGGCGCCAGCTCACGTAACGGGCCAGCCAGGATATTGGCGACCACGACGTCGGCTTTCATCGACTCGGGCTGGTCCTGAGGAAGATAGAGCTCCAGACGCTCAGAGACGCCGTTACGCTGTGCGTTATCGCGGCTGGCCTGAATAGCCTGCGGGTCGATATCAATGCCGATCGCTTTTGCGGCTCCCAGCTTCAGCGCGGCAATCGCCAGGATGCCGGAACCGCAGCCGAAATCAATGACCGTTTTTCCGTTGAGGTCGAGTCCATCGAGCCACTGCAGGCACAGGGATGTCGTCGGGTGCGTGCCGGTACCGAAGGCCAGACCCGGATCGAGCATCACGTTGACGGCATTTTCATCCGGAACGTCGCGCCAGCTCGGGCAGATCCACAGCCGCTCACCGAAGCGCATCGGATGGAAGTTATCCATCCATTCCCGCTCCCAGTCTTTATCTTCCAGCTGCTCGATCTTATGCGCGAATCCGGCGCCCAGCAGCGGGTGCTGCTCCAGTTGGGCAACGACCGCTTTCATATCGGTTTCGGCATCGAACAGGCCGATCACGTCGGTGTCGCCCCACAGCCGGGTTTCCCCGGGTAACGGCTCAAATACCGGCGTATCGTGCGTATCCTGGAAGGTGATCGAGACCGATCCGGCCTCCATCAGCGCATCGCTAAGATCTTCAGCGTTCGCGCCGGTGGTATTTAGTTTCAGTTGGATCCATGGCATAGCAAAACTCTTTATTTATCAGTAGTCAAAATAGGTGGCTGTGGTGCGGGACGGCCGAAACGATTCCCTGCCACAAACGCCAGTAAACTCAGCAGCAGCGCGGGAACGATCGGATGGAAGCCGAGAAACTGCACTTTCAGCGTGGCAAGTACGGCATACAGTACACCACCCACGATCATCGCGCTCAGCGCGCCAGCCGCGTTGGCACGTTCCCAATACAGGCCCAGCACCAGCGGCCACAGAAAGACGGCTTCCAGGCCGCCGAAGGCCAGCAGGTTCAGCCAGATAATCATCTCTGGCGGTCGCCAGGCCGCGAGCAGCAGCAGGACACCCAACAGGAGCGTAATGCCGGCGGACATGCGTTTTAGCCGCTTTTCGTTAGTCGCCTGATCCGGACGCCAATTCAGATACAGATCCTTGATGATCGTAGCGGAACTTTGCAGAAGTTGGGCATTGATCGTCGACATAATCGCCGCCATCGGCGCGGCCAGAAAGATCCCTGCCGCAAAGGGCGGGAGCACTTTGACCATCAGCGTCGGGATCACCAGATCCGGTACGGTGAGGTCAGGGATCACCGCCCGACCTAACGCGCCGGCCAGGTGCATGCCAAACATCAGGATCGCCACCACGATGGTGCCGATAATGATGCCGCGATGCACGGCTTTGCTGTCTTTGTAGGAGATACAGCGCACGGCGGTATGCGGGAGGCCTATCACGCCGAAGCAGACCAGCACCCAAAACGAGGCCATAAAGGTTGGCGAGAGGATATCTTCCGCCCCCTGAGGGGACACCAGCTTGACATCGATCGACTGCAGGGTCTCTACCGCATGGCCAATCCCGCCGGCGGCGTGGATCACCCCCACCAGCAGCACGATCGTGCCGATCAGCATCACCATGCCCTGCATGGTGTCGTTGAGCACGCTGGCGCGAAAGCCGCCATAAGCGGTATACAGCGCGATGCTGATGCCGAAGATCAGCAGACCGGTATCGTAGGGAATACCCGCAGCCGTCTCCAGCAGGCGGGCACCGCCGATAAACTGGACGGTCATGGCGCCAACGAAGGCTACCAGCAGACTCAGGCTGGCCAGCCAGACCAGCAGACGACTCTGGTAGCGCGCAAACAGCATGTCATTGAGGGTGACGGCGTTGTAACGGCGCGCAAGAATGGCGAATTTTTTTCCCAGTACGCCCAGCGACAGCCAGATGGCGGGAAGCTGGATCATTGCCAGCAGCACCCAGCCCAGGCCGTATTTATAGGCGGCGCCGGGTCCGCCGATAAATGAGCTGGCGCTGATATAGGTGGCGGTTAGCGTCATGGCCAGCACGAAGCCGCCCATCGAGCGGCTGCCGAGAAAGTACTCATTCAGAAAGCTTCCTGAGGCGCGTTTTCGCATGGCGTAAAGGGATAAGCCGAACACCACCACCAGATAGGCGATCAGGGGAATAATGACCTCAAACTGCATCATCGTCCTCCAGAGGAATGTCGCGAAAAACCAGTTTGACCATCGCCCAGCACAGCAGAATAAACAGCAGCGGAACCAGCAGGCAGGCCATTTCAAACCAGTGGGGCAGGCCGGTAAAACCGATAGCCACCCCCGGCAGATAGGCGGCGGCCAGCCAGGCGGCAAGATAGAGAAGGGTCAGCCACAGCGCCCAGCGCGCTTCTTTGTGGGCCTGAACAAAGCGTTTGTCCATTTTTTGTCCCTTGAGGATGAAGAAAGCGGGGATTGTACCGCATGGTATAGATGAGGAGAGAGAAAAAGAAAAAAGGCCGGAAAATCCGGCCTTTTGCTGAGAATGCAGAATTATTTTTCCTGCAAGCCGAGTTTTTTCTCCAGATAGTGGATGTTGGTGCCACCATGCTGGAAGTTCTCGTCGCTCATAATGCGCATCTGCAGATCGACGTTGGTCTTGATGCCATCGATGATCAGCTCCTGCAGCGCATTCTTCATGCGGGCAATCGCCACGTCACGGCTTTCGCCGTAGCAGATCAGTTTGCCGATCATGGAGTCATAGTACGGCGGTACGGTGTAACCGGCGTAAATATGGGACTCCCAGCGCACGCCAAAGCCGCCCGGCGCGTGGAAACGGGTAATTTTACCCGGGCTCGGCAGGAAGGTGTTCGGGTCTTCGGCGTTGATACGGCATTCCACCGCATGGCCGCGAACCACCACTTCATCCTGCTTGATGGACAGCGGCTGACCGGCTGCGATACGCAGCTGCTCTTTGATCAGGTCAACGCCGGTGATCATTTCAGTTACCGGATGCTCTACCTGGATACGGGTGTTCATTTCAATGAAGTAGAACTCGCCGTTTTCGAACAGGAACTCAAAGGTACCCGCCCCGCGGTAGCCGATATCGACACAGGCTTTCGCGCAACGCTCGCCGATGTAGCGACGCAGTTCCGGGGTGATGCCCGGCGCCGGCGCTTCTTCGACCACTTTCTGGTGACGGCGCTGCATGGAGCAGTCACGTTCAGCCAGATAGATAGCGTTACCCTGACCGTCCGCCAGCACCTGAATTTCGATGTGACGCGGGTTTTCCAGGTATTTCTCCATGTAGACCATGTCGTTGTTGAAAGCCGCTTTGGCTTCCGCTTTGGTCATGGAGATGGACTGGGCCAGTTCAGCATCGCTGCGCACAACGCGCATACCGCGACCGCCGCCGCCGCCGGAGGCCTTGATGATCACCGGATAGCCGATGCGTTTGGCATGGGCGCGGTTAGCGTCCATGTCGTCGGTCAGCGGGCCGTCAGAACCGGGTACGGTCGGGACGCCGGCTTTTTTCATGGCGGTGATCGCGGACACTTTGTCGCCCATCAGGCGGATAGTGTCGGCTTTCGGGCCGATGAAGATAAAGCCGGAGCGCTCAACCTGCTCAGCAAAGTTGGCGTTCTCAGAGAGGAAGCCATACCCCGGGTGAATTGCTACCGCGCCGGTGATCTCAGCGGCGCTGATGATAGCCGGGATGTTCAGATAGCTTTTTACGGACGGAGCCGGACCGATGCAGACCGTCTCATCCGCTAACAATACGTGTTTTAGATCGCGATCCGCGGTGGAATGCACAGCAACGGTCTTGATGCCCAGTTCTTTACAGGCACGCAGGATGCGCAGTGCGATCTCGCCACGGTTAGCGATGACAATTTTATCCAGCATGTTCGCCTCGTTACTCGATAACTACCAGCGGCTCGTCGAATTCTACCGGTTGGCCGCTTTCGATCAGAATGGCTTTCACCACGCCGGCTTTGTCGGCTTCGATCTGGTTCATCATTTTCATCGCTTCGACGATGCACAGGGTGTCGCCCACGTTAACTTTCTGGCCAACTTCCACAAACGCTTTCGCGTCCGGGCTTGGCGTACGATAGAAAGTACCAACCATCGGGGAACGTACGATGTGACCACTGATTTCCGCTTTTGCCGGCGCTTCTGCTGCTGCAGCTGGCGCGGCAGCCGCGGCGGCAGGTGCCTGAGGCTGCATCATCGGCGCAGCATAAGCCTGCTGCATAACCGGATAGCTTGCGGCCGGTGCAGAGCGGCTGATGCGAACAGACTCTTCGCCTTCAGAAATTTCCAGTTCGGAGATACCTGATTCTTCAACCAGCTCGATCAGTTTTTTAATCTTACGAATATCCATGAGTGGGTTCCGTACTCTTTGTTTAGTGTGATTGTGACAGGCGTTTTACCGCCGTCTGTAAAGCGTATGAATAGCCGTCCGCCCCCAGTCCGCAGATAACGCCAGCGGCGATATCTGACAGATACGAATGCTGGCGGAAGGGTTCGCGTGCATGCACATTGCTCAGGTGAATCTCGATAAACGGGATGTTCACGGCAAGCAACGCGTCACGGATTGCTACGCTGGTATGCGTGAACGCGGCCGGATTAATCAGGATATAGTCCACGTTGTCTTTAGCCTGATGAATTCGGTCGATTAACGCATGCTCCGCGTTGGACTGCAGGTGATCCAGGCTCACATTCAGCGCCGCTGCTTCAGATGTTAAATGGTTAACAATCTCAGCCAGCGTGAGAGATCCATACTTCTCTGGCTCGCGGGTACCGAGCATGTTAATGTTTGGACCATTCAAAAGCAAAATGTGAAACTTGTCTGCCATCGTGTGGCCATCTCCTGCCATTTTCGGGTAAAAAACAACATATACCTTCAATGCGCCCTTGTCACCTTTTCAGGGTCAGAAAACCCTGTCAGGAAAGCCAAAGTCGCACATTATAACGATTTCGTAGCAATTGGCAGCTAAATACTGGTCTTATCAGGGAAGATTATCAACCGCTATCTTAAAAAGAGTCGCGGTTGATAAAGGATCTGCGGGAAACTGCACATTACCGGATTCAGCGCCACCACTGGCGAAACTTCTTGTAACGCCATGCCAGGAGCGCGACTGCCAGCAGGGCATAAATGATAGGCTGCGGTGAGAGGATCTTCACTGACCACAGGTAGTGAATCGGCGCGAGGATCGCCACCAGATAGACGAAGTTGTGTAAAATTTGCCAACGGCGGCCCAGTTTTCGCTGCATCGCCTGCGTCGACGTCGCTGCCAGCGCCAGCAGGATCGCCCAACTGACCATGCCTAACGTCAGATAGGGGCGGTTGATAATCTCCGAGCCCAGTAGCGCCAGATTGTTAATGCCCAGCTCCAGCAGGGTATAGCTGGTCAGGTGCAGGGTCGCCCAGGCGAAACACCATAAACCTAACAGGCGGCGAACGCGAATCAATAATGGCTGTTTCGCGTAGCGCGCCAGCGGGGAGACCAGCAGCGTCGCCAGCAGAAACTTCAGCGCCATCCTGCCGGTAAAATGCTGGATATCCTTGGCCGGATCGGCGCTAAAGTAGCCCTGGTGCCCGGCCCAGAATAACCAGACCAGCGGCAAAAACCCCGCCAGATGAAGTAAAACCTTCAACCAGGCGATCTGTTTGACGTTGAAACGCACTAGAAGTTCTCCCGCAGATTCATGCCGCGATACAGCGACGCCACCTCGTCGGCATAGCCGTTAAACAGCAGCGTCGGTTGACGTTTCACATCGAGCACGCCGCCGGCACCGATAAACCGCTCGCTAGCCTGTGACCAGCGGGGGTGATCGACGTGCGGATTGACGTTGGCGAAGAAGCCGTATTCGTCCGGCGCCGCGAGGTTCCAGGTGGTCGGTGGCCGCTCGCGGGTCAGTTCAATGCTGACGATGGATTTAATGCCTTTGAAACCGTACTTCCACGGCACGGTAAGGCGGACCGGCGCGCCGTTTTGCGGCGGCAGCGCTTTGCCATACACCCCGACGGTGAGCAGCGTCAGCGGGTGCAGCGCTTCATCCAGCCGCAACCCCTCCACGTAAGGGTAAGCGAGCCCGCCGCCGATAAACCGATCTTTCTGCCCGGGCATTTGATCCGGGGCATAGAGGGTTTTGAAGGCCACATAGCGCGCGTTGCTGGTGGGCTCCACCAGCGCCAACAGCTTATGCAGCGGGAAGCCGACCCAGGGGACCACCATCGACCAGGCTTCCACGCAGCGCATACGGTAAATACGCTCTTCCAGCGGGAAGCGTTTGGTCAGATCGTCATGGTCAAGGGTCAGCGGCTTCGCCACCTCACCGCCGATGGTCAACGTCCAGGGATCGGTGCGCAGACTACCCGCGTTCGCCGCCGGATCGGCTTTATCGAGGCCGAATTCATAAAAGTTATTGTAGCCGGAGACTTTATCTTCCGGAGTAAGCGTCAGCTTAGCCTGCCATTCAGCGGGTTTAGCAAAGTCCAGGGCCTTGCCCGCCGGGGCTGGCGGACGGTCGTGGCCTTTAAACCAGTCCAGCAGGTCGGCCTGTGCGGCGGCGGGAAGCGAAAGGGCGGTCGCGCTGATGCCCAGCATTTTCAGCACCTGGCGCCGCTGGAGCATAAAAACGGATTCGGCCGTGACGTCGGCTTCCGTCAGTTTTTTTCTTTTCATGGTGTCCTCCGTCATGCGTTTCCCTAAGCATGACGGAGGCGGCGATGAATCGCGAATATGTCACGAAAAATTGCACATTAGGCGCATTCGCCACCGCCGAAGCTGGGGCGCGGTCGTCCAGGAATCATCGGAAAGTGGCGCAAGACGTTTCCTTTAACGCGCCTGACCCGGCATCTTTAGCAGGGGAAAAAAGCGGGCGGGAGGCTGGCAGGATGGAAAATTAGCAATAATGTGCGCCGCTGGCGCGGGTTTGCCATCCAGCGTCTAAAATTAAAGCGCTTCTGGCGCAGGCCGCAGGCGGGCGGCGTTTGGCAAATTTTTTCTGCCGACTATACTCGCTATCGGCATACTTTCGCCGATAATACGCATTCCATTGCCAGACTCGCCATCTTTGATAGTATGCGTCGCGCTTTAAAAGGTTAATGCTAGCGTCAAGGCGCGCGCCGGCACGGGAGCCTGATGGTTCATCGGGCAGTCATTCACTCGCGGAGTTAACACAGGGATGCGATTAACGACGAAGTTCTCAGCCTTTATCACGCTGCTAACTAGCCTGACCATCTTTGTCACGCTGATTGGCGCTTCGCTGAGTTTTTACAACGGCATTGAGAACAAGGTCGAAAACCGGGTTCAGGCGGTGGCGACCATGCTGGATAACCGGCTCATCACCACCTCTTTTGATAAGCTTGAGCCGCAGCTGGATGAGCTGATGACGCCGATAGAGATCGTGCATATCGATTTCATGCTTAACGGTAAACCGCTCTACAGCCACTCCCGAACCGACAGCTACCGCCCGCTGGGCAGTCATGAGCAATTCCGTGAGATCACGGTCCCGTCGTTGAAACATCCCGGTATCACCCTGCATCTGGTCTACGTTGACCCGATGGTGAACTATTTCCGTTCGCTGTCAATCACCGCCCCGCTGTCGATCTCCATCGGCTTCATGGTGGTGATTATTTTCTTCGCCGTCCGCTGGATACGCCGCCAGCTGGCAGGTCAGGAACTGCTTGAGCTTCGTTCCACGCGCATCCTGAGCGGCGAGCGCGGGCCGCAGGTGCGCGGGTCAGTCTATGAATGGCCTGCCAGCACCAGTAGCGCGCTGGATATGCTGCTGTCGGAGCTGCAATTCGCCAGCGATCAGCGCAGCCGGATGGATACGCTGATTCGCTCCTATGCGGCACAGGATTCCAAAACCGGGCTGAACAATCGCCTGTTTTTTGACAATCAGTTGGCCACGCTGCTGGAAGATCAGGAGAAGGTGGGGGCGTACGGCATCGTGATGATGATCCGTCTGCCGGAGTTTGATCTGCTGCGGGACAACTGGGGACGAGCGGCGGCCGAAGAACATTACTTCACGCTAATCAACCTGCTCTCTACCTTTATTATGCGTTACCCTGGCGCGCTGCTGGCCCGCTATCACCGTAGCGACTTCGCCGTGCTGCTGCCGCACCGCACGTTAAAAGAGGCGGATAGCATCGCCGGACTGTTGCTGAAGGCCATGGACGCGCTGCCTCCGACGCGCATTCTCGATCGTGACGATATGATGCATATCGGCATCTGTTCTTTCCGCAGTGGACAATCGGCGGCGCAAGTGATGGAACATGCTGAAGCAGCAACGCGCAACGCGGTGCTGCAGGGCAGCAACAGCTGGTCGGTCTATGACGATACCCTTCCGGAGAAAGGCCGCGGCAACGTTCGCTGGCGGACGCTGATCGAACAGATGCTGAGCCGCGGCGGGCCGCGGTTGTATCAGAAACCCGCCGTCACTCGCGATGGCCGGGTGCATCACCGTGAACTGATGTCGCGGATGTACGACGGTAAGGAAGAGGTGATCGCCGCCGAGTATATGCCGATGGTGCTGCAGTTTGGCCTGGCGGAGGAGTATGACCGCCTGCAGGTGACGCGCCTGCTGCCATTTTTAGGCTTCTGGCCCGAGGAGAATCTGGCGCTCCAGCTGTCGGTGGAGTCGCTGATCCGTCCGCGATTCCAGCGCTGGCTGCGTGATGCTCTGATGCAGTGTGAAAAATCGCAGCGTCAGCGGATTATTTTTGAACTTGCTGAGGCAGATGTTTGTCAATATATCGGCCGTCTGCAGCCGGTTATGCGGTTGGTTAACGCGCTTGGCGTTCGGGTGGCGGTGGTTCAGGCAGGGTTAACCCTGGTGGGAACTAGCTGGATCAAGCAGCTGGATGCGGAGCTGATCAAACTGCATCCGGGGCTGGCGCGCAATATCGAAAAGCGCAGCGAGAACCAGCTGCTGGTGCAAAGCCTGGTGGAAGCCTGTAAAGGCATGCCTATGCAAGTTTTTGCGACGGGCGTACGCAGCCGCAGCGAGTGGCTGGTACTGTCCCAATGCGGTGTCACGGGCGGGCAGGGGGAATTTTTTGCCGCCTCACAGCCACTTGACACAAATGTGAAAAAATATTCGCAAAGATACTCGGTTTGATCTGCCGTTTAGCGTGATTTCACGTAGAATAACGCGCGCCATCGTGAAGGGGGTGTGCTTGTCTACCTGCCGGATCATCGCAATGTAAATGCCAGTGACCCTCCTTTGACAGGTTACAAATTCAGGCGTGGAGCGCTGCTGAAGATTTCAGCAATGAACGGAGTCGGAAAAATTTGTAACAAAGGAAATGAACTGCACTAATTTTCACCGCAGCAGGTGATTTTTGCGCCTTGTCGCTGCTGCGTGTGGTTGGTAAAGTAAGCGGATTTTGTTTTCCGCCCCAGCTTTCAGGATTATCCCTTAGTATGTTAAAAAAATTTCGTGGCATGTTTTCCAATGACCTGTCCATTGACCTGGGTACCGCGAATACCCTTATTTACGTAAAAGGACAAGGCATCGTATTGAATGAGCCTTCCGTGGTGGCCATTCGTCAGGATCGTGCCGGATCGCCGAAAAGCGTCGCCGCCGTGGGTCATGAAGCGAAGCAGATGCTCGGCCGTACCCCGGGTAATATCGCGGCGATTCGCCCGATGAAGGACGGCGTTATCGCTGACTTCTTCGTGACGGAAAAGATGCTGCAGCACTTTATCAAACAAGTGCACAGCAACAGCTTTATGCGCCCGAGCCCGCGCGTACTGGTCTGCGTGCCGGTTGGCGCCACCCAGGTTGAGCGTCGTGCTATCCGTGAATCCGCGCAGGGCGCAGGCGCTCGCGAAGTGTTCCTGATTGAAGAACCGATGGCGGCCGCGATCGGCGCTGGCCTGCCGGTTTCTGAAGCGACCGGTTCCATGGTGGTGGATATCGGCGGCGGTACCACCGAGGTGGCGGTTATCTCTCTGAACGGCGTGGTTTACTCTTCTTCCGTGCGTATCGGCGGCGACCGTTTCGACGAAGCCGTCATCAATTACGTGCGTCGTAACTACGGTTCCCTGATCGGTGAAGCGACCGCTGAGCGTATCAAACATGAAATCGGTTCGGCTTACCCGGGCGATGAAGTGCGTGAAATTGAAGTGCGCGGCCGTAACCTGGCGGAAGGCGTGCCACGCGGTTTCACCCTGAATTCAAACGAAATTCTTGAAGCGCTGCAGGAGCCGCTGACCGGCATCGTGAGCGCGGTCATGGTTGCCCTTGAGCAGTGCCCGCCGGAACTGGCGTCTGATATCTCCGAGCGCGGGATGGTTCTCACCGGCGGTGGTGCGCTGCTGCGCAACCTGGACCGTCTGTTAATGGAAGAAACCGGTATTCCAGTCGTGGTTGCTGAAGATCCGCTGACCTGCGTAGCGCGTGGCGGCGGCAAGGCGCTGGAAATGATCGACATGCACGGCGGCGACCTGTTTAGCGAAGAGTAGTCAGCCTGAAGGTCCGGGGTGGCTTACCCGCTGCCCCAGGTCTTTACTGACACGAGAATACGCATAGCCTATGAAGCCAATTTTTAGCCGTGGCCCCTCGCTACAGATTCGCCTTATTCTGGCGGTGCTGGTGGCGCTTGGCGTGATTATCGCCGACAGCCGCCTGGGTACGTTCAGTCAAATCAGAACGTACATGGATACAGCCGTCAGCCCTTTCTACTTTGTCTCTAATGGTCCCCGAGAACTGCTTGACAGCGTATCGCAGACGCTGGCTACCCGTGACCAGCTCGAACTGGAAAACCGCGCGCTGCGTCAGGAGCTGTTGTTGAAAAACAGCGATCTGCTGATGCTGGGCCAGTACAAGCAGGAGAACGCACGCCTGCGTGAACTGCTTGGCTCGCCGCTGCGCCAGGACGAGCAAAAAATGGTGACCCAGGTCATCTCAACGGTCAACGACCCCTACAGCGATCAGGTGGTTATCGATAAGGGCAGCGTCAACGGCGTCTACGAAGGCCAGCCGGTTATCAGCGATAAAGGCGTGGTGGGGCAGGTCGTGGCGGTAGCGAAAATGACCAGCCGGGTACTGCTGATCTGTGATGCCACCCATGCGTTGCCGATCCAGGTCCTGCGTAACGACATTCGCGTCATTGCCGCCGGTAACGGCTGCACCGACGACCTCCAGCTTGAGCATCTGCCGGCCAATACTGATATTCGCGTCGGCGATGTGCTGGTGACCTCCGGTCTTGGCGGCCGTTTCCCGGAAGGGTACCCGGTTGGGGTTGTCTCTTCAGTGAAACTGGACACCCAGCGCGCCTACACGGTGATCCAGGCGCGTCCGACGGCCGGTCTGCAGCGTTTGCGCTATCTGCTGCTGCTGTGGGGCGCCGATCGCAATGGCGCTAACCCGATGACTCCGGAAGAGGTTCATCGCGTGGCTAACGAACGCCTGATGCAGATGATGCCGCAGGTGTTGCCTGCGCCGGATGCGATGGGGCCGCAGATGCCGGCGCCCGCCACCGGGCTGACGCCGTCTCAGCCGTCGCAGCCTGCAGGGGGGCAATAGTGGCAAGTTACCGTAGCCAGGGACGCTGGGTTATCTGGCTCTCGTTTCTTATCGCGCTATTGCTGCAAATTATGCCCTGGCCGGCGGACATCAGCGTTTTCCGGCCCAACTGGGTATTATTGATCCTGCTGTACTGGATCCTCGCGCTGCCGCACCGGGTGAACGTGGGGACGGGCTTCGTGATGGGGGCTATTCTTGATCTCATCAGCGGCTCGACGCTGGGCGTTCGCGCGCTGTCCTTAAGCATCGTCGCCTATCTGGTGGCGCTGAAGTATCAGCTGTTCCGTAACCTGGCGCTGTGGCAACAGGCGCTGGTGGTCATGCTGTTATCCCTCGCCGTGGATATCATTGTTTTCTGGGCAGAGTTTTTAGTGATCAACGTCTCTTTCCGTCCGGAAGTATTCTGGAGTAGTGTAGTAAACGGTATCCTCTGGCCATGGCTCTTCCTGCTGATGCGTAAAGTGCGTCAGCAATTTGCAGTGCAATAAGGTTGATATGACAACTCTGTATCTTGCTTCTGGTTCCCCGCGTCGGCAGGAACTGCTGACTCAGCTTGGTCTCGCGTTCGAGCGTCTGGTTCCTGGTATCGAGGAGCAGCGCCAGCCGCAGGAGAGCGCACAGCACTATGTCGTCCGTCTGGCGCGTGAAAAGGCGCAGGCCGGAGTGGCGCTGGCATCGCGGGATTTGCCGGTGTTGGGAGCGGATACGATTGTTATTTTGAACGGCGAAGTGCTGGAAAAACCGCGCGACGCCGAACACGCTGCAGCGATGCTGCGCCTGCTTTCCGGCCAAACCCATCAGGTCATGACCGCGGTGGCGCTGGCGGATAAGCAGCAGACGTTGGATTGTCTGGTAGTCACGGAAGTGACCTTCCGAACGCTCAGCGAGCAGGATATCGCCGATTATGTGGCCAGCGGCGAGCCTTTAGATAAAGCAGGTGCATACGGTATTCAAGGGTTGGGTGGCTGCTTCGTCAGGAAGATTAATGGCAGCTATCACGCCGTAGTCGGCTTACCGCTGGTGGAAACGTATGAGTTGCTCAGTAACTTTAACTCACTGCGTAAAGAAAAGGGATAAAGATGACGGCTGAATTATTAGTGAACGTAACGCCATCCGAAACGCGCGTTGCGTATATTGATGGCGGTATTCTGCAGGAAATCCATATTGAGCGTGAAGCGCGACGCGGAATAGTAGGCAATATCTACAAAGGTCGTGTTAGCCGAGTGCTGCCGGGAATGCAGGCGGCTTTTGTAGATATTGGTCTGGATAAGGCGGCGTTCCTCCACGCCTCCGATATTATGCCGCATACCGAATGCGTTGCCGGTGAGGAGCAAAAGCAGTTTACCGTGCGCGATATTTCGGAGCTGGTGCGTCAGGGCCAGGACCTGATGGTTCAGGTGGTTAAAGATCCGCTCGGTACCAAAGGCGCGCGTCTGACCACCGATATTACCCTGCCTTCCCGCTATCTGGTTTTTATGCCAGGCGCCTCCCACGTGGGGGTCTCTCAGCGGATTGAAAGCGAAGCCGAGCGCGAGCGGCTGAAAAAGGTCGTGGCAGAGTACTGCGACGAGCAGGGCGGGTTTATCATTCGCACCGCCGCGGAAGGGGTCCACGAGCAGGAGATGGCCGCCGATGCCGCCTATCTTAAGCGCGTATGGACCAAAGTGATGGAGCGCAAAAAGCGCAACCAGACCCGCTATCAGCTGTACGGCGAGCTGGCCCTGGCTCAGCGCGTGCTGCGGGATTTTGCCGATGCGCATCTCGATCGTATTCGCGTCGACTCGCGGCTGACCTATGAGGCGCTGCTGGAATTTACCGCCGAATATATCCCGGAAATGACCAGCAAGCTGGAACACTACAGCGGCCGTCAGCCGATATTCGATCTCTTTGACGTTGAGAACGAAATTCAGCGCGCGCTGGAGCGTAAAGTCGAGCTCAAGTCCGGGGGCTATCTGATCATCGACCAGACCGAGGCGATGACCACCATCGATATCAACACCGGGGCGTTTGTTGGGCACCGCAATCTTGACGATACTATCTTCAATACCAATATCGAAGCCACCCAGGCGATAGCCCGCCAGCTGCGTTTGCGTAACCTCGGCGGCATTATCATCATTGATTTCATCGACATGAACAATGAAGACCATCGCCGGCGGGTGTTGCACTCCCTGGAGCAGGCCCTCAGCAAAGACCGGGTGAAGACCAGCATCAACGGTTTCTCCCAGCTGGGTCTGGTGGAGATGACGCGGAAACGCACCCGCGAAAGCGTGGAGCATGTGCTATGCAACGAATGCCCGACCTGCCACGGACGCGGAACGGTAAAGTCCGTGGAAACGGTATGCTATGAGATTATGCGTGAGATCGTTCGCGTGCATCATGCTTATGATTCCGATCGCTTCCTGGTCTATGCTTCCCCTGCGGTGGCGGAAACCCTGAAAGGGGAAGAGTCGCATGCGCTGGCGGAAGTGGAGATCTTTGTCGGCAAGCAGGTGAAGGTACAAATTGAGCCGCTCTATAATCAAGAGCAGTTCGATGTGGTTATGATGTAAGACACCGCGTCATTGTGCGGCTGACAAGGAGAGAGGCGTGAGGCGACTGCCCGGGATTTTATTGCTCACCGTGGCAACATTGATTGTTATCGTCGCGCTGCTGGTGAGTGGCTTGCGTCTCGTGTTGCCGCAGCTCGACGCCTGGCGTCCGCAGCTGCTGGAGAAAATCTCCGCCCTCACCGGCACGCCGGTGGATGCCTCGCAGATCGCCGCCAGCTGGCAAACTTTTGGCCCAACATTAGATGTCCGCGATATTCATGTTGGGCTGAAGGATGGCGGGACAATGGCGGTCAAGCGCGTGACCCTGGCGCTGGACGTCTGGCAAAGTCTGCTGCATATGCGCTGGCAGTTTCGCGATCTCACCTTCTGGCAGCTGCAGGTCCATACCAATACCCCGATTCAGACCAATGACGGCGGCGAAAGTCTGAAAACCGACCGCATCAGCGATCTCTTTTTACGTCAGTTCGACCACTTTACTCTGCGCGACAGCCATCTGAGCTTCCTGACCATTTCTGGTCAGCGGGCGGAGCTGGCGGTCCCGCAGCTGACCTGGCTTAACGGCAGGAACCGTCACCGCGCCGAGGGGCAGCTCAGCCTTTCCAGTCTCACCGGCCAGCATGGCGTCATGCAGGTGCGGATGGATCTCCGCGATGAGGATGGCCTGCTGAATAAAGGCCGGGTCTGGCTGCAGGCTGACGATATTGACGTCAAACCCTGGCTGGGCCGCTGGATGCAGGACAATATCGCGCTGAAAAGCGCCCGCTTCAGCCTCGAAGGCTGGATGACTATTGAAAAAGGCGATGTGGCCAGCGGCGACGTATGGCTGAAAAAAGGGGGCGCCAGCTGGCAGGGGGATAGCGAGGTTCATCACCTGTCAGTGGATAACCTGACGGCGCATCTCTCTCACGACAAGCAGAGCTGGGGCTTCTATATTCCCGATACGCGGATCGCGATCGACGATAAACCGTGGCCAAGCGGCGCGCTGGCGATGGCGTGGATCCCGGGGCAGGATGTCGGTGGCGACGGTCATCAGCGTAGCGATGAATTACGTATTCGCGCCAGCAATTTAGCGCTCAGTGGCCTGAGCGGATTGCAGCCGTTTGCCGATAAGCTGGCGCCTTCTTTGGGCGAACTCTGGCGCACCACGCAGCCCAGCGGCAAAATCAATCTGCTGGCTCTCGATATTCCCCTGCAGGCGACGGAGAAAACGCGCTTTCAGGCGCAGTGGAGCGATCTGGCGTGGAAGCAGTGGAAACTCCTGCCGGGAGCGGAACACTTTTCCGGCAGCCTGAATGGCAGCGTTGAGCACGGGGAACTGCGCGCCCGCATGACGAAGGCGCAGATGCCGTATGCCGGAGTTTTCCGGGCCCCGCTGGAGATCGCCGCTGGCGAAGCCACCCTCAGCTGGGTGAAAAATGACAAAGGCTTTATGCTTGATGGCCGCGATATTGACGTGCAGGCGACGGGGGTACGCGCCCGCGGCGGCTTCCGCTATCTGCAACCGCAGGGGGACGAGCCGTGGCTGGGCATTCTGGCGGGGATCAGCACCAACGATGGCGGCCAGGCGTGGCGTTACTTCCCGGAAAACCTGATGGGCAAAGCGCTGGTGGACTATCTCAGCGGCGCGATTAAAGCCGGGCAGGCCCGCGATGCGACGCTGGTGTATGGCGGTAACCCACATCTGTTCCCGTATCCGCACAATGAAGGCCAGTTCCAGGTTTACGTCCCGCTGAAGAATGCCACTTTCGCTTTTCAACCGGACTGGCCGGCGCTGACCGGGCTGAATATCGACCTCAATTTTATCAACAGCGGCCTGTGGATGCGGGCGGATAAAGCGATGCTCGGCAATGTGACCGCCAGCAATCTCGATGCCGTGATCCCGGATTATGCGCAGGAAAAACTGCTGATTGATGCTGACATCAAAGGCCCGGGCAAAGAGGTGGGCCCTTATTTCAACACCACGCCATTGAAAGCGTCGCTCGGGGCAGCGCTGGATTCCCTGCAGCTGGATGGGGATGTGAGCGCTCGCTTACATCTGAATATCCCCCTCGATGGCGAGATGACCACCGCGAAAGGCGATGTACGGCTGCAGAATAATACCTTGTTTATCAAACCATTAGATACTACGTTGCAGAACCTAAGCGGTAATTTCAGCTTTGTGAATGGCGATCTTAATAGCCAAACGTTGAGCGCGACCTGGTTTAATCAGCCGCTGAACCTCAATTTTTCCACCCGCGAAGGCGAAAAAGCGTTTCTGGTGGATGTCGGGATGAACGCCAGCTGGCAGCCGTCGCGCACCGGACTGCTGCCGAAAGCGGTTAATGAGACGCTGAGCGGTAGCGTTCCGTGGGATGGCAAGGTCGCTATCGAACTGCCGTACCATGGCAATGCCAGCTATAAGGTTGATATCAATGGCGATCTGAAGAATGTGAGCAGTCACTTACCTTCACCGGTCAACAAGTCCGCTGGCGAACCCCTGCCGGTCAAAATTAACGTCGCCGGCGGTCTGAGCAGCTTCGACCTGACCGGATCCGTTGGCGCGAAGAATCATATCAACAGCCGCTGGTTGCTGAACCGTAAGCTGACGCTGGACAGAGCGATCCTCACGACGGATAGCAAAGGCCTCTCTCCGCTGCCCGACCAGCCCGGCGTTGAACTCAATCTGCCGCCGATGGATGGCGCGCAATGGCTGTCGCTGTTCCAGAAGGGCGCGGCGAATGAAGTCAGCAGCAGTGTCCTCTTTCCACCGCGCATTGTGCTGCGTACGCCGTCGCTGGCGCTGGCCGGCCAGCAATGGAACAACGTCAGTCTGATGTCGCAGCCGGTCGCCGGCGGCTCGCAGGTTGAGGCGCAGGGGCGTGAGATCAACGCCACCCTGACGATGCGCGACAATGCCCCGTGGCTGGCAAATGTGCGTTATCTCTATTTCAACCCGGCCAGCGCCAGCGGCAAGGGCGGAACGGAGAACGTGACTTCTCAGGCGGAGACGCGGCTGGATTTCCACGGCTGGCCCGATCTGCAACTGCGCTGCGCGGAATGCTGGCTGTGGGGGCAAAAATATGGCCGCATCGACGGCGATGTGACGATCAAGGGCGATACCTTAACGCTCTCCAACGGCCTGGTGGATACCGGGTTTGGCCGGCTGACGACCGACGGCGTGTGGGTTAACGCCCCTTCCGGGGTGCGCACCTCGCTGAAAGGCAGACTGCATGGCAATAAAACGGATGAATTTGCGGATTTCTTTGGCGTTTCCACACCGGTGAAGGATTCGCCGTTTGATATCGACTACGATCTCCACTGGCGCGCGCCGCCCTGGTCACCCGATGTCGCCTCGCTCAATGGGATCATTAAAAGCCACCTCGGCAAGGGGCAGTTTACCGACCTGAGTACCGGACATGCAGGCCAGCTGCTGCGTTTGCTGAGCGTCGATGCCCTACTGCGCAAACTGCGCTTCGACTTCAGCGATACCTTCAGCGAAGGTTTTTACTTTGACTCGATTAACAGTACGGCATGGATTAAGGATGGCGTACTGCATACCGATGATACGCTGGTGGATGGTCTGGAGGCGGACATTGCCATGAAAGGGTCGGTCGATCTGGTGCGTCGCCAGCTGGATCTGCAGGCGGTGGTCGCGCCGGAGATCTCCGCGACCGTCGGCGTGGCGGCGGCTTTTGCTGTCAACCCGATTGTCGGCGCGGCGGTGTTTGCCGCCAGCAAGGTGCTGGGGCCGCTGTGGAACAAAGTCTCGATACTGCGCTATCGCATCACCGGCCCGATTGACCAGCCGCAGATCAATGAAGTGCTGCGCCAGGCGCGCAGCAACAAAAAGCAATGATTTGACGATTGCCGGGAATTGCCGCAATCTCAATAGATAGCCTTCTGTATTTCCGCCTGTCAGGCGGCAACAAACGAGTAGCATAACGATGAGTCTGAACCTGGTAAGTGAACAATTACTGTCGGCAAATGGCCTGAATCATCAGGACCTGTTTGCCATTCTTGGTCAACTGACCGAGCGCCGCCTCGATTACGGCGATCTTTATTTTCAGTCGAGCTATCACGAATCCTGGGTTCTGGAAGACAGCATCATTAAAGATGGGTCGTACAATATCGACCAGGGCGTAGGCGTGCGCGCCGTCAGCGGCGAAAAAACGGGCTTTGCCTACGCTGACCAGATCAGCAAGCTGGCGCTGGAGCAGAGCGCCCAGGCGGCGCGGACCATTGTGCGCGAGACCGGCAATGGCAAAGTACAGACCCTCGGCGCCGTAGAGCACAGCGCCCTCTATACCAGCATCGACCCGCTGCAGAGTATGAGCCGGGAAGAGAAGCTGGATATTCTTCGCCGGGTCGACAAAGTCGCTCGCGCGGCGGATCTGCGTGTGCAGGAGGTTTCGGCCAGCCTGAGCGGCGTCTATGAACTGATTCTGGTGGCCGCCACCGACGGCACTCTGGCCGCGGACGTTCGTCCGCTGGTGCGCCTCTCGGTCAGCGTACTGGTGGAAGAGGACGGCAAACGCGAGCGCGGCAGCAGCGGCGGCGGCGGGCGTTTTGGCTATGACTATTTCCTCGCCTCTCAGGAGGGCGAAGTGCGGGCCGATGCCTGGGCGAAAGAAGCGGTGCGCATGGCGCTGGTTAACCTCTCAGCGGTCGCCGCCCCGGCGGGAATGCTGCCAGTGGTGCTCGGCGCCGGCTGGCCTGGCGTCCTGCTGCACGAAGCGGTCGGTCACGGCCTGGAAGGCGATTTCAACCGTCGCGGCACCTCGGTCTTTAGCGGTCATATGGGGGAATTAGTCGCCTCTGAACTGTGCACCGTCGTGGACGACGGCACCATCGTCGATCGTCGTGGCTCAGTGGCTATCGATGATGAAGGCACGCCGGGTCAATACAATGTGCTGATCGAAAACGGCATCCTGAAAGGCTACATGCAGGATAAACTCAATGCGCGTCTGATGGGCGTCGCGCCGACCGGCAACGGCCGCCGTGAATCCTATGCCCATCTGCCGATGCCGCGTATGACCAACACCTATATGCTGGCGGGCCAGTCCACGCCACAGGAGATTATCGAGTCGGTGGACTATGGTATCTTCGCGCCTAACTTCGGCGGCGGGCAGGTGGATATCACCTCCGGTAAGTTTGTCTTCTCCACCTCCGAGGCCTATCTGATCGAAAAAGGCAAGGTCACGAAGGCGGTGAAAGGGGCTACCCTGATCGGCTCCGGGATTGAGACCATGCAGCAGATTTCGATGGTGGGTAACGATCTGCGTCTGGATAACGGCGTCGGCGTCTGTGGCAAAGAGGGCCAGAGCGTGCCGGTGGGCGTTGGCCAGCCGACCCTGAAGGTCGATAATCTTACCGTCGGCGGCACCGCCTGATCCTGACCGGGTTCCCGGCGTCGCCGGGAACCGCTTCAGCGGGCGATCCCTCTCCCGTGCATCCCCTGATAGATCTTCGCCACGTCGACAAAATATTCCGTCAGATAGTTGATACAGACCTGCACTTTCAGCGGCAGTTTATCCTTTTCGGTGTACAGGGCGTAAACCGGCCGCGGATCGGACTGGTAGCTCGGCAGCAGGATCTCAAGCTCACCACGATTGATCTCTTCGATCGCCCACATCAACGGCACATAGGCGATACCCACCCCGGCGGTCAGCCAGCGCACCAGCGTCATGGGGTCGTTGGTCACAAAGCGCCCCTGTGGGGTCAGGCGGGTTGAGATCCCTTCCGGCGCGATAATGACAAACTCATTGTCCGGCCGCACGCTATATTCCAGCCAGGCATGCCCGGTAAGATCGGCCGGTTTCTCCGGATTGCCAGCCTGCGCCAGATAGCTTTTCGCGGCGCATAATACCATCGGCATTGATCCCAGGCGGCGGGAAAAAAGGCTGGAATCCTGCAGGGCACCCACGCGGATCACCACGTCAAGACCGTCGGCGATCAGGTCCGGCGCAGGTATGCCGGTGACCAGATTGACGGAGAGCCCGGGGTATTCTTTCAGCATTTTCGCCGTTATGCGCGCCAGAACATTCTGTGCCATAGTTGAAGAGCAGCCGATACGCAGCGTCCCGATGGGGGTGTTGTTAAATGCGTATAATTGCTCATGGACATCCTGCGCTTCAAACAGCATCCTACGGCAGCCCTGATAGTAAATTTTACCCGCTTCCGTTAAGCCAAGGCTGCGGGTGCTGCGGTTGAGCAGCTTCACCTGCAGTTCATCTTCCAGTTTGGCGACGGTCTGACTGATTGAGGAAACGCTCATCTGAAGCTGGCGGGCCGCTGCGGTGAAGGAACCTAATTCGACCACTTTGGCGAAAACGGACATGCGCTTTAATCGTTCCATTATTCACTCTGGCTTAAAAGTGATTTAGATCACACATTGTAGATAATGCGGCAATCGTTACGTTAATATATTGTTAGCTACATAATAAACGCATCTGCTCACTACCTGTACGCTTCTTATTCAAGGTCATCATGAGTCTGTTTCCTGTCATCGTGATTTTCGGCTTATCGTTTCCGCCGATCTTCTTCGAGTTGCTGTTGTCGCTGGCCATCTTCTGGCTGGTGCACCGATTGCTGGTTCCAACCGGCATTTACGATTTTGTCTGGCACCCTGCACTGTTTAATACGGCGCTATATTGCTGCCTTTTTTATTTGATATCGCGCTTGTTCGTTTGAGGTTGATGTGAAAACACTAACAAGAAATATCCTCCGTACTGCTATTACCGTGATACTGGTCATTTTGGCCTTCGTAGCGATTTTCCGCGCCTGGGTTTACTACACCGCCTCGCCGTGGACGCGGGATGCGCGCTTTAGCGCCGACATTGTGGCCATTGCCCCCGACGTCTCCGGGCTGATCTCCCAGGTAAACGTCAAGGATAACCAACTGGTTAAGAAAGACCAGGTATTGTTCGTTATTGACCAGCCTCGTTACCAAAAAGCGCTGGCGCAGGCGGAAGCCGATGTTGCCTACTACCAGACGTTAGCCCAGGAAAAACGTGTCGAAGCCGGTCGGCGTAATAAGCTTGGCGTCCAGGCGATGTCGCGGGAAGAGATTGACCAGGCGAACAATGTGCTGCAGACGGTTGAGCATCAGCTGGCGAAAGCGGTGGCCAGCCGCGACCTGGCCAGACTGGACCTGGAGCGCACGGAGATTCGCGCCCCTGCGGATGGTTGGGTAACCAACCTTAACGTCTATACCGGGGAATTTATCACCCGCGGCTCCACGGCGGTGGCGCTGGTGAAAGAGAATACATTTTACGTCATGGCCTATCTGGAAGAGACCAAACTGGAAGGCGTCCGTCCTGGCTACCGGGCGGAAATTACCCCGCTTGGCAGCAGCAAAACCATTAAAGGCACGGTGGACAGTATCGCTGCGGGGGTAACCAACGCCAGCAGCAGCAGCGACTCGAAAGGGATGGCCTCGGTGGATTCCAACCTTGAATGGGTGCGTCTGGCGCAGCGTGTGCCGGTACGTATTCGTCTTGACCACCAGCAGGGGAATCTGTGGCCATCGGGCACCACGGCGACGGTGGTGATCACCGGTAAAGAAGACCGTGATACCAGCCAGGCCAACTTCTTCCAGAAACTGGCTATGCGCCTGCGCGAATTCGGTTAATCGCTATGGGGACATACACTATTGCTCCCCAGCATCTCCGCTTTGCTATTAAGCTGGCATGCGCGGTGGTGCTGGCGCTGTTCGTCGGCTTCCATTTTCAGCTCGAAACGCCGCGCTGGGCGGTGCTGACCGCGGCAATCGTCGCCGCTGGCCCGGCCTTTGCCGCCGGGGGAGAGCCATACTCCGGCGCGATCCGCTATCGCGGCATGTTGCGTATTGCCGGGACCTTTATCGGCTGTATTGCGGCGCTGGTTATCATCATCCTGATGATCCGCGCCCCTCTGCTGATGATGCTGGTCTGCTGCCTGTGGGCCGGGTTTTGTACCTGGGTTTCGTCGCTGGTCAAGGTCGAAAACTCCTATGCCTGGGGGCTGGCCGGCTACACCGCGCTGATTATCATTATTACCATCCACACCGATCCGATGCTGGCGCCGCAGTTTGCCGTTGAGCGCTGCAGCGAAATTGTCATCGGGATTGTCAGCGCCATCGTCGCCGATCTGCTGTTCTCCCCACGTTCGATTAAAAAAGAGATCGACCTTGAGCTGGATAACCTGCTGATTGCCCAGTATAAGCTGATGCAGTTATGCGTTGCGCACGGCGAAAAAGAGGAAGTGGATCAGGCCTGGGGAGCGCTGGTGCGTCGCACCACCGCGCTGGAAGGCATGCGCAGTAACCTGATTATGGAATCCTCTCGCTGGGCTAAGGCGAATCAACGCCTGAAGGCGATCAATACCCTCTCGCTAACGCTTATCACCCAGGCTTGCGAAACCTACCTGATTCAGAACTCGCGACCGGAAATGGTGACGGACGACTACCGCGAGCTGTTTGCTGAGCCGGTTGAGACAGTGCAGGATGTTCACCAGCAGCTGAAGCGTATGCGTCGCTTCCTGACCTGGAAAGGCGAGCATAATACGCCGGTCACCATCTACAGCTGGGTAGGCGCAGCCACCCGTTACCTGCTGCTTAAGCGTGGCGTCGTGGGCAATACCAAAATCAGCCGCATCGAAGACGGTGTATTGCGCGGCGAAACGGTGGTTAAAGTGGAGTCCGCCGAGCGTCACCACGCGATGGTGAACTTCTGGCGCACCTCCGTCTCCTGTATCCTCGGGACGCTGTTCTGGCTGTGGACGGGCTGGACCTCAGGCAGCGGGGCGATGGTAATGATTGCCGTGGTTACCGCGCTGGCGATGCGTCTACCTAACCCGAGAATGGTGGCGATAGACTTCCTCTACGGTACTCTGGCGGCGTTACCGCTGGGTACCCTGTACTTTCTAGTGATCATGCCGGCGACGCAGCAGAGTATGCTGCTGCTCTGTATCAGCCTGGCGGCGATGGCGTTTTTTATCGGTATCGAAGTGCAGAAAAGGCGCCTCGGATCGCTGGGAGCGCTGGCGAGCACCATCAACATTCTGGTGCTGGATAACCCGATGCAGTTCCAGTTCAGCCAGTTCCTCGATAGCGCGCTGGGGCAGATCGTCGGCTGTTTCCTCGCTCTGATGGTTATTCTCATTGTCAGGGATAACTCCCGGGCCAGAACCGGTCGGGTGCTGCTGAACCAGTTTGTCTCCGCGGCGGTCTCTTCGCTGACCACCAACTCGGCGCGTCGCAAAGAGAATCATCTGCCCGCGCTCTATCAGCAGCTGTTTTTGTTGCTCAACAAATTTCCCGGCGATGTCGCCCGTTTCCGTCTGGCGTTGACGTTAATCATTGCCCACCAGCGCCTGCGCGATGCGCCCGTGCCGGTGAACGAGGATTTGTCGGCGTTCCATCGCCAGCTGCGACGTACTGCGGATCATGTCATCTCCGCCGGGAGCGATGATAAGCGTCGGCGCTACTTTACCCGGCTGCTGGCGGAGCTTGATGTTTATCAGGAGAAGCTGCGGGTCTGGGAGGCTTCGCCGCAGGTGACCGAGCCGGTACGGCGACTGGTTGAGATGTTGCACAAGTACCAGCATGTGCTGACCAGCAGTTAACCCATAAACCGACGCCCAGGCGTCGGTTTTTTTATCGCTATACTTAACGGCGACAGGAAGAGAAGCGGGAGGGGCTGTCATGACCACCTATACGTTTGATTTTGACGAAATCGCCGAGCAACAGGATTTCTACCGGGAGTTCTCCCGGACCTTCGACCTGGCTCAGGATAAGGTCAACAACCTTGATTCGCTATGGGACGCGGTGACCGGTGGGCTGCTGCCGCTGCCGCTGGACATTGAGTTCATCCATTTAAATGACAAGCAGCGTCGGCGCTTTGGGGCATTAATTTTATTATTTGATGAAGCAGAGGAAGAGCTGGAGGGGGAGTTACGTTTTAACGCCCGGCAGGCATAAAAAAGCCCCCGGCAGGCGGGGGCAAGTCGTCGAAATAAGACGACGAGGGTTTATTTGTACAGCTCAGCGGTGGCGTGCCAGCTATCGCCGGTACGTGCTTCAATAATACGGTAGCTGCTGGCGCCTTCTTTCTCGGCTTTAGCGGCCAGTTCCTGACGCATGTCCATTGGCGCACTACCTACCTGGGAAACCGAGATGGTGCCCATGGACTGCAGGTTTTGTGCTTGTTCAGCGTTCACTTGTTGAACGGCCGCACTTGCGCCGAAAGAGAGAAGGGAAGCCAGGCCAAGGGATGCGATGATCATTGCGCGTTTCATAATCTTTACTCCAGTCTTTGTTTTACCGCGGCGGGGCGATGAATGAGGCCGGGCCGCGGTAGAGAATTTTTGTCGGGTTAATCGTTGACGATCTAAAACTTATTTATACAGCTCAGCAGTGGCATGCCAGTGGTCGCCAGTGCGGGCTTCGATAATGCGGTAAGAAGAAGCTCCTTCTTCCTGCGCTTTTTTGTTCAGCATTTCATGCATATCCATCGGGGATGATGCTACCGCGCCGACGGATACTGTGCCGATGGCCTCGCGGCCCTGGGCCTGCTCGCTGTTGATAACGTCAGCGGCGAAAGCGCCAAACGACATGACGGACAGGATGCTGAGAGCTGCTACAGTGGTTTTGATTTTCATGATGTTCACCTCGTCGAATCTTTTTGTTGAGGGTCTTTGTTTCGTGACCCTCATCACAAAAACAAGTATACACTAATCACCAAAAATATTAATACCATGCTAATTGTTTTGTGAGTTAATAGTTACAATGGATTGCGCTTTTTATAACCGATAAGAATTAAAAATGACAAGTCGTAGACGGAGATAAGTTTTATTTCTAATAAAATCATAAAGGTATACGATTTTGATCTTTTGTGCGTTTTAGGCGTTTGCCTTACGTAAAAGAACGTATAGACAGGCTAAATCACACAAAATGTTAAATTTTTGTTGAGTTGAAAGGGGGAAGAGAGAAGAGGAGGTAATCCACCCTCTGACGATTGCCAGAGGGGAATGCTCAGAGTTCCTGTTCGAACAGCACCAGGATAGCGTCGTGCAGATCTTTCACTGTGAAACCACGCGCTGGCGTGGTGAAGATAGTGTCATCCCCGGCGATGCTGCCAAGAATACCTTCCGCCTTGCCCAGCGAGTCGAGAAGACGGGCGATCAGTTGCGCTGCCCCGGGGCTGGTATGGATCACCACGACGGCATCGTTATAGTCGATATCCAGCACCAGATTTTTCAGCGGGCTGGAGGTGGTCGGCACGCCAAGCTCGGCAGGCAGGCAATAAACCATTTCCATTTTGGCGTTACGGGTACGAACCGCGCCAAATTTGGTGAGCATGCGGGAAACCTTCGATTGATTGATATTCTCGAAGCCCTCTTCCTGCAGCGCCTGAACGATCTCTCCCTGCGAGCTGAATTTCTCTTCTTTAAGCAGCGCTTTAAACGCTTTAACCAGTTCTTCTTGTTTTGCCGAACTTCGCATAAGTCACCCAGATTATGGTGGTAAAATCAACATCATTATGCATAACCGTGAATTTTTATGCAAATAATCCGCGAAGGGATAGGTCAATAATGTTATGAAGGGGGCATATTTTAGCAAAAAAACCGTATAAGGAACATGTTCTCATCACAACGCTTAAAGCCATGTAAAAGTAAATGAAATGTTATTGAGTTGGTGTTGTTTTGCGCAACTGGCTGGGTGTATTGTAACCAATAGTCGATCCGGTACTTCGCTTTGCTGGATGGTCAGTCAGGAAGCATAACGTGCGCCGCTGTTCTATTGCTACGCACAATCATGCATTCTTCAGCCATAATCATTGTAATTGTTCATCTTGTGAATTAAGGTCCAGGCGACGGAATAACGAAAGACTAAATTAACCATAATAAGGAGTTTAGGATGAAAGTTGCAGTCCTTGGCGCTGCCGGTGGTATCGGCCAGGCGCTTGCCCTACTACTTAAGACCCAACTGCCTTCAGGTTCAGAGCTCTCGTTGTACGACATCGCTCCGGTTACGCCGGGCGTGGCGGTAGATCTAAGTCATATCCCCACAGATGTAAAAATTAAAGGATTTTCCGGTGAAGATGCTACCCCGGCGCTGGAAGGCGCTGATGTGGTGCTGATCTCCGCGGGCGTAGCGCGTAAGCCCGGCATGGATCGTTCAGACCTGTTTAATGTGAATGCGGGTATCGTTAAGAACCTCGTGCAGCAGATTGCCAAAACCTGCCCGCAGGCCTGCATCGGCATTATCACCAACCCGGTGAATACCACCGTGGCTATCGCCGCCGAAGTGCTGAAAAAAGCTGGCGTGTACGATAAAAACAAACTGTTCGGCGTGACTACGCTGGACATCATCCGCTCCAATACCTTTGTGGCGGAGCTGAAAGGTAAATCGGCAACCGAGGTGGAAGTCCCGGTTATTGGCGGTCACTCCGGGGTCACCATTCTGCCTTTACTGTCGCAGATCCCGGGCGTCAACTTTAGCGATCAGGAAGTGGCCGATCTGACTAAACGCATTCAAAACGCCGGTACCGAAGTCGTGGAAGCGAAAGCGGGCGGCGGGTCGGCGACTTTGTCGATGGGTCAGGCGGCTGCGCGCTTTGGTCTCTCTTTGGTTCGCGCCATGCAGGGAGAAAAAGGTGTAGTGGAGTGTGCCTACGTGGAAGGCGACGGCGAGTATGCGCGTTTCTTCTCCCAGCCGCTGCTGCTGGGGAAAAACGGCGTGGAAGAGCGTCAGTCTATCGGCAAACTCAGCGCCTTTGAGCAACAGGCGCTGGAAGGCATGCTGGACACCCTGAAGAAAGATATCGCGCTCGGCGAAGACTTCGTTAACAAGTAACCTCGCACGTGCAAAAAAGCCGGAACCGTTGTTCCGGCTTTTTATTGCCTTGCATTCATGGTGACCGGGTTTCTGGTCAGATTCCCGGCCGATCCGGCATCTGGCAAATAACGTAGCCCCAGCCGGAGAGCCGCTTAGTTGGTGGCCGGGTATTCCTGGACGGCGATATGGAGCGTGATTTTCTTATCATCACGCATGATGACTACCGGAATTTCCGATCCCGGACGGATCTCGGCCACCTGATCCATCGTTTCCAGTGCAGAGACCGCAGGTTTGTCATTCACGGAGATGATCACGTCGTTGGCGCGGATCCCCGCCTGTGCGGCCGGTCCGTCCGGCGCGACATCGTTAACCACGATCCCCTGGATCTGATCGATCCCGCCGCCCTGCGCGTGTAGCGGGGCGATCTCCCGGCCGCTAATGCCGATATAGCCGCGGATCACCCGGCCATCGCGGATCAGCTTATCCATAATTTTGGTCGCTAACTGGAACGGGATCGCAAAGCCAATGCCTTCCGGCGTTTCGCCGTCGTTGCTCTTATCAAAGGAGAGGGTGTTAATGCCCATCAGCTCGCCGAGGGAGTTCACCAGCGCCCCGCCGGAGTTACCGTGGTTGATCGACGCGTCAGTCTGCAGGAAATTCTGGCGCCCGGTGGGGTTGAGGCCAATGCGCCCTGTGGCGCTGATGATCCCCTGGGTGATGGTCTGTCCCAGGTTATAGGGGTTGCCAATCGCCAGCACCACATCGCCGATGTGCGGCGTGCGTTTCGGGTTGATCGGGATCACCGGCAGCCCGCCGGTGGCGTTGATCTTCAGCACCGCGAGGTCGGTCAGGGAATCGGAGCCTACCAGCAGCGCTTCGAAGACCCGGCCGTCCTGCAGCGCGACGATAATCTGGTCGGCATCGTTAATCACATGCTTGTTGGTCAGGATATAGCCGCGCTGGTCCATGATCACCCCGGAGCCAAGCGTCAGCTGATTATGGCTGGTGCTGTTCAGGGCGCGGTTATAGACGTTCACTACGGCGGGCGCCGCGCGGCGTACGGCGGCGTTATAGCTCGCAGGGGAGTCGTCTGCCGTATCGTTCTGAGTGGTCGGCGCCAGCTGCCACTGGCGCAGCGAAGGCATCAAGGCCAACAGCAGGCCCCCGACAAGCAAACCGATGAGTACTGAACGTAATAACTTTCCAGGCATGATGCAGATATCGTTAATGAATGGTCAGGCGCAGCATAGCATGAGTTGTCCGGACATCGCACATGGCGGCGATGTCCGGGGAGACAATCAGCGCAGCAGCAGATAGATGCTTTCGTTGCCGCGGATCACGTTCAGGGCGATGACCGGCGGTTTGCCTTCGAGCACTTTGCGTAGTTCGGCAATCGAATGAATACGCTCCCGGTTAAGGCCAATGATAATGTCATCCTTATGCAGGCCGACCTGGGCGGCGGCGCTGCCTTTATCGACATTATCGATCACCACCCCTTTGGTACCATCTTTCATCTGACCGTCGCTAAACGAGGCACCCTGCAGAGCCGGGATAATCAGCTCAGCGCTGGCGGTGGAGGAGGTGCTCTTATCCAGCGTCACTTCGACATCGACCGGTTTTCCGTCGCGCAGCAGGCCCAGTTTGACTTTGGTCCCCGGCTCGGTAGTGGCAATGCGCGAGCGCAGCTCGGCAAAACTGTTCAGCGGTTTGCCGTTCAGGCTAACGATGACGTCGCCGGATTTGATCCCCGCTTTGGCGGAGCCGGAGTTTGGCAGCACTTCACTGACGAAGGCGCCGCGCTGAACGTTGAGGTTCATCGCCTTGGCGATATCGGCGCTCATTTCCATGCCTTTAATGCCCAGCAGGCCGCGCTTGATTTCGCCAAACTGAATGAGCTGGTCGGCGAGGGTTTTCGCCATGTTGCTCGGGATGGCGAAGCCGATGCCGATGCTGCCGCCGCCCGGCGCCAGGATCGCGGTGTTGATCCCGATAAGCTCGCCGTTGAGGTTCAACAGCGCGCCGCCGGAGTTGCCGCGGTTGATGGAGGCATCGGTCTGGATGAAATTCTCCAGCCCTTCAAGGTTCAGGCCGCTGCGGCCAAGGGCAGAGATAATGCCGGAGGTGGCGGTCTGGCCAAGGCCGAACGGGTTGCCGACGGCGACGGCGAAGTCGCCGACGCGCAGTTTATCGGAGTCAGCAATGGCGATTTGCGTCAGGTTTGACGGCTTAATCAGCTGCAGTAGCGCAATATCGCTCTGTTCATCGCTGCCGACCAGTTTGGCATCAAATTCACGGCCATCGTTCAGCTGGACGCTGATCTTCTGCGCCTGATTGATGACGTGATTATTGGTCAGCACGTAGCCTTTCGCTGCGTCGATGATGACGCCGGACCCGAGCCCTTCGAACGGCTGCGCCTGTTCTTGCGGGGCGTTATCGCCAAAATATTTCTTCAGCTCTTCCGGCATATTGAGCGTCGGCGAGGCAGTGCCTTCCACCTGCACGCTGACTACCGCCGGCAGGACCTTTTCCAGCATCGGCGCCAGGCTTGGTAACGCGCCCTGGCCGGGCACCTGAGTCGGTAAGGATGCTGCTGCCGGAGGCAGAACCGACAACGATAACCCAATGCTTAACGCTAACGCACTCAACAGCAAAGTCTGTTTCTTCATTAGATGCTGGCTCTCGTAACCTGAGGTGTATGGAAAAATGTCCTGAATAACCTGATGTTATTGAATTTTTGCGCAGGTAACAATGTGGGGACTGGTTTAAATTGTAGCCGCGAAGTGGGGGAAGGAGCGGGCGCGATGGGCGCGCCCGGAGAATATTTTAGCAGAGGCGATCGATTAATCTCGTTTTGCGCCACCGCGCAGTAAACCGGATGCGCCTTCGGAGTAGTCGCGCGGCATCTGGACCGGCGCCTGATCGTTGCTGGCTTCAGACTCTGCCAGGCGGTTGCGGAACGGGTTGGCGTCTGCCATGGAGTCCGGCAGCAGGTTGTTAGAGCTTTTCGCCATATGCTGATACAGCTGACGGTAGTCGTGCGCCATGTTATCCAGCAGCTCGGCGCTGCGCGCAAAATGGCTGACCAGCTCTTCACGGTACTCTTCAAGCTCGGCTTTATTCTTTTCCAGTTCGAACTGCAGCGCCTGCTGCTGGCGCAGTTTGCGGTTGCCGAAACGCATGGCGACGGCACCAATGATGATACCGACGACTAACCCAATTAGCGCGTATTCCCAGGTCATGAACATCTCCCGTTGTATTGTGGTTCCGTAGGGTGGCTCTTAGGCTCTCCGCCTGCGCCCGATAGTGCCACTATAACCGCTAATTCCACAGAAGTGGAATCCTGGCGTATCATCGCGTAGTGTAGAACGGCCTTTTTTTCGTCAATCGTGAGCTTCGACATCACGGTTTTCAAGGAATAACAATTAGATCATGCAAAGCCTGTCTCCAACATCGCGTTACCTTTCAGCCCTGAAAGAGGGCAGCCATCAACCCGACGACGTCCAACAAGAAGCGGTGAGCCGCCTTGATACCATTTACCAGGAGCTGCAGACTCAGCCCGCGCCCGTCGCGTCAGGCGGCGGTTTGCGCGCGAAATTCGGCAAACTGCTGGGTAAGCGCGAACCAGCAGCCGAGGCGACGCCTGTCCGCGGCCTGTATATGTGGGGCGGCGTGGGGCGAGGGAAAACCTGGCTGATGGACCTGTTTTACCAGAGCCTGCCGGGCGAGCGTAAGCAGCGCCTGCATTTCCATCGCTTTATGCTGCGGGTGCATGAAGAGCTGACCACCCTGCAGGGCCATAGCGACCCGCTGGAGATTGTCGCCGACCGCTTTAAAGCGGAAACCGACGTGCTCTGTTTCGACGAGTTTTTTGTCTCCGATATTACTGACGCCATGCTGTTGGGCGGTCTGATGAAAGCCCTGTTCGCCCGCGGCATCACGCTGGTGGCGACTTCCAATATTCCGCCGGATGAGCTCTATCGCAATGGTCTGCAGCGCGCCCGTTTTCTGCCCGCTATCGACGCCATCAAGCAGCATTGCGATATTATGAACGTTGATGCCGGCATCGATTATCGCTTGCGTACCCTGACCCAAGCGCACCTGTGGTTGTCGCCGCTGAATAACGACACCCGCGAACAGATGGATAAACTGTGGCTGGCGCTGGCCGGCGCGCCGCGCGCTGCCGGGCCGACGCTGGAGATCAACCATCGCGAGCTGCCGACCCTCGGCGTGGAAAACCAGACGCTGGCGGCGTCGTTCGCCACGCTGTGCGTGGATGCCCGCAGCCAGCATGACTATATTGCGCTCTCCCGCCTGTTCCACACCGTGATGCTGTTCGACGTGCCGGTGATGACCGCGCAGCTGGAGAGCGAAGCCCGGCGCTTTATCGCCCTGGTGGATGAGTTCTATGAGCGCCACGTGAAGCTGGTGGTCAGCGCGGCGGTGCCGCTGTACGACATTTATCAGGGAGAGCGGCTGAAGTTTGAGTTCCAGCGCTGTCTGTCGCGCCTGCAGGAGATGCAGAGCGAAGAGTACCTCAAGCGCCCGCATATGCCCTGACAGGACACTTTTCCCGGCGAATTCAGGGCCGCAGGGCCGCCCCGGGAGCTGCCTGAAAAATCTCATAAAGGGGTCGATCTTTGACCCCGACTTCTCTATAATCTTGCGACCCCACGTTACGAGAAGGTTTTTTTCCCGAAACTTTCTATGTGCCGGCATAGGCTATTCGAAGGGGTAGGTTTGCTGGACAATGTCGTGTGAACCTCAACTGACTAAACGTTTGGGTGTTCACCAACGTGTAACTTATTATTTGGGTAAGCTTTTAATGAAAACTTTTACAGCTAAACCAGAAACCGTAAAACGCGACTGGTATGTTGTTGACGCGACCGGTAAAACTCTGGGCCGTCTGGCTACTGAACTGGCTCGTCGCCTGCGCGGTAAGCACAAAGCGGAATACACTCCGCACGTAGATACCGGTGATTACATCATCGTTCTGAACGCTGACAAAGTTGCTGTAACCGGCAACAAGCGTACTGACAAAGTGTACTATCACCACACCGGCCACATCGGTGGTATCAAACAAGCGACCTTTGAAGAGATGATTGCTCGCCGTCCTGAGCGTGTGATTGAAATCGCGGTTAAAGGCATGTTGCCAAAAGGCCCGCTGGGTCGTGCTATGTTCCGTAAACTGAAAGTTTACGCGGGTAACGAGCACAACCACGCGGCACAGCAACCGCAAGTTCTTGACATCTAATCGGGATTATAGGCAATGGCTGAAAATCAATACTACGGCACTGGTCGCCGCAAAAGTTCCGCAGCTCGCGTTTTCATCAAACCGGGCAACGGCAAAATCGTTATCAACCAGCGTTCTCTGGAACAGTACTTCGGTCGTGAAACTGCCCGCATGGTAGTTCGTCAGCCGCTGGAACTGGTCGACATGGTTGAGAAACTGGATCTGTACATCACTGTTAAAGGTGGTGGTATCTCTGGTCAGGCTGGTGCGATCCGTCACGGTATCACCCGCGCTCTGATGGAGTACGACGAGTCCCTGCGTTCTGAACTGCGTAAAGCTGGCTTCGTCACTCGTGACGCTCGTCAGGTTGAACGTAAGAAAGTCGGTCTGCGTAAAGCACGTCGTCGTCCGCAGTTCTCCAAACGTTAATTGTTTTCTGCTCACGCAGAACAATTTGCGAAAAAACCCGCTTCGGCGGGTTTTTTTATGGATAAAACGACTGTTATCCACAAGCTTACCGCCGGTTCTCGCCACTTTTTCAGCATTTCCAGAATCCCCTCACCACAACGTCTTCAAAATCTGGTAAACTATCATCCAATTTTCTGCCCAAATGCTGGTGATTGTTCATTTTTTGTTTTATTCGTGAACGAAGGTGACATCGCCCTAATGGGGTTTTTACATCTGGCTGGCCATGAGTGGCTGGCAGCAGTACAAAATTCTGAATATACCTGGAGGTTTTCATGGCTGTCGCTGCCAACAAACGTTCGGTAATGACGCTGTTTTCTGGTCCTACTGACATCTATAGCCATCAGGTCCGCATTGTGCTGGCCGAGAAGGGTGTCAGTTTTGAGATAGAGCACGTGGAGAAGGACAACCCGCCTCAGGATCTGATTGACCTCAACCCGAATCAAAGCGTACCGACGCTGGTGGATCGTGAGCTCACTCTGTGGGAATCCCGCATCATTATGGAATACCTGGATGAGCGTTTCCCGCACCCGCCGTTAATGCCGGTTTATCCGGTGGCGCGTGGCGAAAGCCGTCTGTATATGCAACGTATCGAGAAGGACTGGTATTCGCTGATGAACACCATCCAGAGCGGTACCGCAGCGCAAGCTGATGCTGCGCGTAAGCAGCTGCGTGAAGAACTGCTGGCCATCGCGCCGGTCTTCACCCAGAAACCTTACTTCCTGAGCGATGAGTTCAGCCTGGTGGATTGCTACCTGGCGCCGCTGCTGTGGCGTTTGCCGGTTCTCGGTGTGGAGCTGGTTGGCGCAGGCGCGAAAGAGCTCAAAGGCTATATGACTCGCGTATTTGAGCGTGATTCCTTCCTCGCTTCTTTAACTGAAGCCGAGCGTGAAATGCGCCTCGGTCGGGGCTAAATAATGGATGTATCACAGCTGACGCCGCGTCGCCCGTATCTGCTGCGGGCGTTTTATGACTGGCTGCTGGATAACCAGCTGACGCCGCACCTGGTGGTGGATGTCACACTGCCGGGCGTGCTCGTGCCGATGGAGTACGCGCGCGACGGGCAAATCGTTCTCAATATTGCTCCGCGTGCGGTAGGTAATCTTGAGCTGGCGAACGACGAAGTGCGCTTCAACGCGCGCTTTGGCGGCGTGCCGCGCAACGTGTCTGTCCCGCTGGCTGCGGTACTCGCCATCTATGCCCGTGAGAACGGCGCTGGCACGATGTTTGAACCGGAAGCGGCCTATGACGAAGACGTCAGCAGCCTCAACGATGATGACGTCGCGCCTGAGAGTGAAAGCGAAACGGTGATGTCGGTGATTGATGGCGATAAGCCGGACAATCACGACGACGATCCTGACGACACGCCGCCGCCGCGCGGTGGCCGCCCGGCGCTGCGCGTCGTGAAATAATCCTTACCAGGCCCTTCGGGGCCTGTTTTATGCTCTCTGCAAAATTCTTGTGTTAAGATGGAACAGCCGTCACATGCTGTCACAAATCACGCAATGGTCCCTATGAGCGCATTTGATCCACAAGCCGAAGATACCCCGTCCTCCATTGGCAACAGCCTTGGCCGCCGTCCTCTGGCGCGCAAAAAACTGTCTGAAATGGTGGAAGAAGAGCTGGAGCAGATGATCCGGCGCCGGGAGTTTGCGGAGGGTGAACAGCTGCCGTCCGAACGTGAGCTAATGACCTTTTTTAACGTCGGACGTCCTTCGGTTCGTGAAGCGCTGGCGGCGCTGAAGCGTAAGGGACTGGTGCAGATCAGCAACGGCGAACGCGCTCGCGTTTCCCGGCCTTCAGCGGACACCATCATTGGCGAGCTTTCCGGCATGGCGAAAGACTTTTTGTCTCACCCTGGCGGTATCGCGCATTTTGAACAGCTGCGTCTGTTTTTTGAGTCCAGTCTGGTTCGCTATGCCGCAGAACACGCCAGCAATGAGCAGTTGGAAAAGCTGACGCAAGCGCTAAAGATCAACAGTCAATCGCTGGATGACAATGCGCTGTTTATCCGCTCTGACGTTGAATTTCACCGCGTGCTTGCGGAAATCCCCGGTAATCCAATCTTTATGGCTATCCATGTGGCCCTGCTGGACTGGCTAATCGCCGCCCGGCCAACGGTGCCCGAGCGCGAACTGCACGAACATAACAGCGTCAGCTATCAACAGCATATCGCTATTGTTGATGCTATTCGTCGTCGCGATCCTGACGAAGCCGATCGCGCCCTCCAGACCCACCTCAATAGCGTATCCGCCACCTGGCACGCCTTAGGTCAGAAAGCCTGATCTCGTAGTTTATCCTCACGATCCTGAGGATCGTTTAGTGAAGTAGATCGCATTATAAGCGTTCTCTATTACTCTGCTGCTTATTTGATCTGGTATAACAGGTATAAAGGTACATAGTTAATCATTAAAAATTCACAAAGAGGTAGATATGGCGGTCAATTTACGTGGGGTTATGGCGGCGTTGCTTACGCCGTTCGATGGGCAGCAAAAACTGGATAAAGAGAGCCTGCGTCGACTGGTGCGATTTAATCTGCGCCAGGGTGTTGATGGACTATATGTTGGAGGATCTACCGGTGAAGCCTTTGTCCAGAGCGGCACAGAGCGTCAGGAAGTGCTGGAGATCGTAGCGGAAGAGGCGAAAGGCAAAATGACTCTTATCGCCCATGTCGGCTGCGTGAGTACCCTCGAAAGCCAGCAACTGGCAAGGGCTGCGGTAGGTTATGGCTACGATGCTGTCTCCGCCGTCACGCCGTTCTATTATCCGTTTAGTTTCGAAGAACACTGCGCGCATTATCAGGCCATTATTGAGTCGGCTGATGGCTTGCCGATGGTGGTGTACAACATCCCGGCGCTAAGCGGCGTGAAGCTGACCCTCGATCAAATCAATACCCTGGTGACGCTGCCTGGCGTCGGTGCGCTAAAGCAGACTTCAGGCGATCTATTCCAGATGGAACAGATCCGACGGGCTCATCCGGATCTGGTGTTGTACAACGGTTACGATGAGATATTTGCCTCAGGCCTGTTGGCAGGAGCTGATGGCGGTATTGGGAGTACTTACAACATCATGGGCTGGCGTTACCAGGGAATGGTCGCGGCGCTGAAAGTGGGTGATGTTGCCAAAGCACAGCAGCTGCAATGTGAGTGCAATAAGGTAATCGACCTGTTGATTAAAACCGGCGTATTCCGTGGTTTGAAAACCGTATTGCACTATATGGATGTGGTCTCTGTGCCGCTGTGCCGTAAGCCGTTTGCACCGGTAGACGAAAAATTCTTGCCGGAGCTGAAAGCGCTGGCGCAGCAGCTAATGCAGGAACACGGCTGATCGGTAGCCGGGTGGCGACAGTGCTTTCCGGCCTGCGGTTGCTCTTTCCTGGCCGGGCAAGCGAAGCCCCCTGGCGCGACAACAAACATCGTCGGGAGAGTAAAATGAGTACACTGCCCCAGAACATCCCGTGGTACCGCCATCTTAGCCGTCCCCAGTGGCGGGCTTTTTCCGCCGCCTGGCTCGGGTATTTGCTTGATGGTTTTGATTTTGTATTAATCGCCCTGGTGCTCACCGAAGTGCAGGGGGATTTTGGCCTGACGACCGTTCAGGCTGCAAGTCTCATCTCAGCGGCTTTCATTTCTCGCTGGTTTGGCGGTCTGATGCTTGGCGCGATGGGCGATCGCTATGGTCGACGCCTGGCGATGGTGACCAGCATTATTCTGTTCTCTCTCGGTACGCTGGCCTGCGGTTTTGCGCCGGGTTACACAACAATGTTTATCGCGCGTCTGGTTATCGGTATGGGAATGGCTGGAGAGTACGGCTCCAGCGCCACTTACGTTATCGAAAGCTGGCCGAGGCATTTACGCAATAAGGCCAGCGGTTTTCTGATTTCCGGGTTTTCCGTTGGCGCAGTTATCGCCGCGCAGGTTTATAGCCTGGTGGTACCCGTCTGGGGCTGGCGCGCGCTTTTTTTCATCGGCATTGTTCCCATCGTATTTGCCCTCTGGCTGCGGAAAAATATTCCGGAAGCCGAAGACTGGAAAGAGAATCATGAAGGCAAAGAACCGGTACAGACTATGGTCGATCTGCTTTATCGCGGCAAGCATCGGGTTATTAACATCCTGATGACCATCGTGGCGGCGACTGCCCTATGGTTCTGTTTTGCCGGTGGCTTGCAAAATGCAGGTATCGTTCTGCTGCTGGGCGTAATGTGCGCGGTGATATTTATCAGCTTTATGGTGCAGAGCAGCGGTAAACGCTGGCCTACGGGCGTGATGCTGATGGTGGTGGTACTTTTCGCCTTCCTTTATTCATGGCCAATTCAGGCGCTGCTGCCGACTTATCTGAAAACCGAGCTGGCCTATGACCCGACGACGGTGGCAAAGATTTTGTTTTTCAGCGGGTTTGGCGCGGCGGTTGGCTGCTGTGTGGGCGGATTTCTCGGGGACTGGCTGGGCACCCGCAAGGCCTATGTTTACAGCCTGCTGGCTTCACAGTTGTTGATTATTCCGGTCTTTGCAATTGGCGGCACAAACATCTGGGTTCTTGGCCTGCTTCTGTTTTTCCAGCAGATGTTAGGGCAGGGGATCTCCGGGATCTTGCCAAAACTGATTGGCGGCTATTTCGATACCGATCAGCGGGCGGCTGGACTTGGTTTTACCTACAACGTGGGGGCGCTGGGAGGCGCGATTGCGCCGGTGCTGGGTGCCTTAATTGCCCAGCGTTTGGATTTGGGTACCGCGTTGGGATCGCTCTCTTTTGGTCTGACCTTCGTTGTAATCCTGCTGATTGGGCTGGATATGCCGTCCCGCGTACAGCGCTGGATTCGGCCGGAAGCGATACGAACTCATGATGCGATCGATGGTAAACCTCTAATCGGAGCGGTGCCTTTTGGTGGTAACAAAAGCGGTTTAGTTAAGACCAGATAACAACAGCCCGGCTGCGGTGCCGGGTGTGCATATTTATCAGGGAGCGAGTATGTCTTTGCTTAAAGAATTGGATTTACGCATTAGCGCTAACGGCGGTCTTATTGTTTCCTGTCAACCGGTACCCGGCAGCCCATTGGATAAGCCGGAGATCGTTGCCGCGATGGCGCTGGCGGCGGAGCAGGCCGGGGCGGTCGCGTTGCGCATTGAAGGCGTAGAGAATCTGCGCGCGGTACGCGCGCAGGTAAAGGTGCCGATTATCGGCATTATTAAACGCGATCTGGATGATTCGCCGGTAAGGATCACGCCCTATCTGGAAGATATCGATGCATTGATGCAGGCTGGCGTCGATATTATCGCCGTTGATGGCACAGAGCGAGCGCGCCCTGTTCCAGTGGCAACGCTACTGGCGCGTATCCACCAGCATAAGCTAGTGGCGATGGCCGACTGCTCCTCTCTTGAGGATGGCCTGGCCTGTCAGGCTCTTGGCGCGGAAATCATCGGCACTACGCTGTCGGGCTATACCATGGCGTATACCCCGGATGAACCAGATCTGGAGCTGGTGAAAGCGCTGGCGGAGGCCGGCTGCAGGGTGAATGCGGAAGGGCGCTACAACACACCGGCTCAGGCAGCGGAAGCCATACGCCACGGTGCGTGGGCGGTGACCGTTGGTTCTGCGATTACCCGCCTGGAACATATTTGCCAGTGGTATAACACGGCGTTAAAAGAGACGAAGTCATGACGACGCTGGCGATAGATATTGGCGGTACGAAGCTTGCTGCGGCGCTGGTAACGGATGACCTGCTGCTCTGCGATCGTCGCGAGCTACCCACTCCTGCCAGCAAAACAGCGGATGCTCTGAACACGGCGCTGGAGGCGCTTGTCAGGCCTCTGTGCATGCGGGCAAAGCGCGTCGCGATAGCCTCGACCGGGATTATTCGTGAAGGAAACCTGATTGCAATTAATCCACAGAATCTTGGCGGACTCATGCACTTCCCGCTGGTAAAAACGTTACGAGAAATAACCGGTCTGCCAACGCTGGCGATAAATGATGCTCAGGCGGCAGCCTGGGCGGAATACCAGACGATGGCTGATAAGGTCAGCGATATGGCGTTTATTACCGTTTCTACCGGGGTTGGCGGCGGCGTGGTGAGCAACGGTACTTTACTTACCGGGGCCGGAGGCCTGGCCGGACACCTGGGGCACTCGTTAGCCGATCCTGACGGACCGCTTTGCGGCTGCGGTCGCGTCGGCTGCGTAGAGGCTATTGCTTCCGGACGGGGAATCGCCGCGGCGGCAACTGACGATCTCTGCGGACTGGATGCGAAATCTATTTTTACTTTTGCGGCGCAAGGCCACCCGCAGGCGCGTTTACTCACTCAGCACTCGGCACAAACTTTGGCGCGGATGATTGCCGATCTTAAAGCGTTGACCGATTGCCAGTGCGTGGTCGTTGGCGGCAGTATTGGCCTGGCGGATGGGTACTTACCGTTGGTGAGGGACTATCTGGCGCAAGAACCGGCTATTTACCAGGTTCCATTATGCGCAGCACACTATCGCCATGATGCTGGCCTGCTGGGAGCGGCGCTATGGGGCAAGGAGAGAAGCCATGATAATCGGTGATGTAAACAATCCATTGTTGGCTGGCGTGTCGTCGGGGCTACAAAAGGCGATATCCCTCGCCCTGGATCATGATTTATTGAGTCTTTCTCCCGGAAGCGTTGAACTTCAAGGGGATAATGTCTTTATGAATGTGATGCAGTTTATGACGGAGTTACCGGCAGATAAAAAGGCTGAACTACATACGAAGTTTATCGATATCCAGATATTACTGGCGGGCGAAGAGCAGATTTTTTTCGGCGTAGCCGGCTCCGCAATGCAGTGCGAGGAGATGCACGTTGAGGAGGATTATCAGCTGTGCAACGCGATTGATGGCGAACAGTCGGTCATTCTGACGCCAGGTATGTTCGCGATCTTTATGCCGGGTGAACCGCATAAGCCAGGATGCGTAATAACCGAGCCCGCAGAGATAAAAAAAGTGGTGATTAAAGTCAGCGCAAATTTGTTAAGCGCATAAATAAGCCCGATGGGATTAACCATCGGGCCTGAGTCCCATACCCGGATAAAACCGCTATCCGGGTATTCGCATTACACTTCCAGGTAATTCAGGATCCCGTCCGCCGCTTTACGTCCTTCGGCAATCGCGGTGACTACCAGGTCGGAACCGCGCACGATATCGCCACCGGCGAAGATTTTCGGGTTGCTGGTCTGGAAGGCGTTCTCGCTGCCTTCCGGGGCAATGATGCGGCCCTGGGAGTCCAGCTCGACGCTGTGCTTCGCCAGCCACTCCATGCTGTGGGGACGGAAGCCAAACGCCATGACGACGGCGTCTGCCGGCACCACGTGCTCAGAGCCGGGAACGATCTCCGCGCGACGGCGGCCTTTTGCATCCGGCTGGCCCATCTCGGTGCGCGCCATCTTCACGCCGCACACTTTGCCGTTGGCATTCACTTCCACACCCAGCGGCTGGACGTTGAACTGGAACTCCACGCCTTCTTCACGCGCGTTTTTCACTTCGCGTTTTGAACCCGGCATGTTCTCTTCGTCACGACGATAGGCGCAGATCACGTGAGCCGCATTCTGACGGACGGAGGTGCGTACGCAGTCCATCGCGGTGTCGCCACCGCCGAGAACCACCACGCGTTTGCCTTCCATGCTGACGTAGGGCTCATCGGCGGTTTCGCCAAAGCCCATGATCTGCTTGGTATTGGCGATCAGGAACGGCAGCGCGTCGTAGACGCCCTGGGCGTCTTCGTTGTCCAGCCCGCCGCGCATTGACTGATAGGTGCCAACGCCGAGGAACACCGCATCGTACTCTTTCAGCAGGTCGTCAAGCTGCACGTCACGGCCCACTTCGGTATTGAGTTTGAACTCAATGCCCATGCCGGTGAAGATCTCCCGGCGGCGGGTCATCACCTCTTTTTCCAGCTTGAACGCCGGGATACCGAAGGTCAGCAGGCCGCCGATTTCCGGATGGCGGTCAAACACCACCGCCTTGACGCCGTTACGGGTCAGGACGTCGGCACAGGCGAGGCCCGCCGGGCCAGCGCCGATGATAGCGACGGTTTTACCGGTCGGTTTCACGCCGGAGAGATCCGGACGCCAGCCCATCTCGAATGCTTTATCGTTGATATAGCGTTCGATGTTGCCGATGGTCACCGCGCCGAACTCATCGTTCAGCGTACAGGAGCCTTCACACAGGCGGTCCTGCGGGCAAACGCGCCCGCAGACTTCCGGCAGGGTGTTGGTCTGGTGCGACAGCTCAGCCGCCTCAAAAATACGTCCCTCGTTGGCCAGCTTCAGCCAGTTCGGGATGTAGTTATGCACCGGGCACTTCCATTCGCAGTACGGGTTGCCGCAGGACAGGCAGCGATCTGCCTGCGCCTTGGCCTGGCCTTCTGAAAACGGCTCGTAAATTTCCACAAATTCAATTTTACGGATCTTCAGCGGTTTCTTTGGCGGATCAACGCGCTGCAGGTCGATAAATTGATAAACGTTCTGACTCATCTTAACCCCTTACTGCGCCTGCACCCGCAGCTCAGCTGCGGAACGACTACGGTGACCCAACAGTGCTTTAACATCGCTGGACTTCGGTTTAACCAGCGCAAACTTCGCGGAGAAGGCCGGCCAGTTGGCGAGGATCTCTTCGCCGCGTTGCGAACCGGTAAGCTGTACGTGCTCGGTGATTAAACCGCGCAGGTGCTCTTCATGGATGGCCAGAGAGTCAACGTCCAGCACTTCCACCAACTCCGGATTCACGCGCTTGCGGAAGTCGCCATCTTCATCCAGGACATAGGCAAAGCCGCCGGTCATCCCTGCGCCAAAGTTGACGCCGGTTTTACCGAGCACGCAGACGATGCCGCCGGTCATATATTCACAGCCGTTGTCGCCGATGCCTTCCACCACGGTAATGGCGCCGGAGTTACGCACCGCGAAACGCTCACCTGCGCGGCCTGCGGCGTACAGACGACCACCGGTCGCGCCGTACAGGCAGGTGTTGCCGATAATGCTGGCTTCGTGACTGCGGAAAGCGGAGCCCACCGGAGGACGAATGGCCAGCAGACCGCCCGCCATGCCTTTGCCGACATAGTCGTTGGCGTCGCCCGTCAGATGCAGTTCCACGCCGCCGGCGTTCCACACGCCGAAGCTCTGGCCCGCGGTGCCGCTAAAGTGAGCGACGATCGGGTCGCCCGCCAGTCCCTGGTCGCCATGGGTCTGGGCGATATACCCGGACAGCGAGGCCCCCACGGAGCGGTCGGTGTTGCGGATATCGAACCAGAACGTTTTGCTCTGCTTTTCATCAACGTACGGTTTCGCCTGCTGCAGCAGCTGGGCGTTGAGCACGCCGTTATCGAACGGCGGGTTATTTTCGGTGCAGTACAGCGCTTTGCCAGGATGCGGCTCTGCGGTCTGCAGCAGTTTACCCAGATCCAGTTTCTGCTGCTTGGCGGTGAACCCATCCAGCTCTTTGAGCAGATCGGTGCGGCCAATCAGATCCACCAGTCGCTTGACGCCCAGCTGGGCCATCAGCTCGCGGGTTTCACGGGCGATAAATTCAAAGTAGTTGGTCACTTTGAACGGCAGACCGTGATAGTGGTTCTTACGCAGTTTGTCATCCTGGGTCGCCACGCCGGTCGCGCAGTTGTTCAGGTGACAAATACGCAGGTATTTACAGCCCAGCGCCACCATCGGGCCGGTGCCGAAGCCGAAGCTTTCCGCGCCAAGGATCGCCGCTTTGATGATATCGAGGCCGGTTTTCAGGCCGCCATCCACCTGCAGACGGATCTTGTGACGCAGACCGTTAGCGACCAGCGCCTGCTGGGTTTCCACCAGACCAAGCTCCCACGGACAGCCGGCATATTTCACTGAAGTGAGCGGGCTTGCCCCGGTGCCGCCGTCGTAGCCGGCGATGGTGATCAGATCGGCATAAGCCTTGGCTACGCCGGTGGCGATGGTGCCCACGCCCGGTTCAGAAACCAGCTTGACCGAGATCATCGCTTTCGGGTTAACCTGCTTGAGGTCGAAAATCAGCTGCGCCAGATCCTCGATAGAGTAGATATCGTGGTGCGGCGGCGGGGAGATCAGCGTCACGCCCGGTACCGAATAGCGTAGTTTAGCGATGTACGGGGTGACTTTATCACCCGGCAGCTGACCGCCTTCACCCGGCTTCGCGCCCTGGGCGACTTTGATCTGAATAACGTCGGCATTGACCAGATAGGCTGGGGTGACGCCGAAGCGGCCGGACGCCACCTGCTTGATGCGCGACACTTTATTGGTGCCGTAGCGCGCCGGGTCTTCACCGCCTTCACCGGAGTTGGAGAAGCCGCCGATGCTGTTCATCGCTTCCGCCAGCGACTCGTGCGCTTCCGGACTCAGGGCGCCGATCGACATCGCTGCGGTATCGAAGCGTTTGAACAGCTCCTTCGCTGGCTCCACGTCGTCGATGCTGATGGCGTCTTCGCCCGGGTTGAGCGCCAGCAGATCGCGCAGCGTCGCCGCCGGGCGTTCGTTAACCAGCTTCGCGTATTGTTGATAATCGCTGTACTCACCGCTCTGCACAGCCTGCTGCAGGGTGCGCACCACGTCCGGGTTGTAGGCGTGATATTCGCCGCCGTGAACGTACTTCAGCAGACCGCCCTGAGCCAGCGGCTTGCGCGCCAGCCAGGCGCGTTTCGACAGATTCAGCAGATCCTGCTGGAAATCGTCGAAGCCGGCGCCGCCGATGCGGCTGACCACGCCCTGGAAGCAGAGATCGGAGACATCGCGATGCAGACCGACCGCTTCGAACAGCTTCGAGCAGCGGTAGGAGGCGATGGTCGAGATCCCCATCTTGGACATGATCTTATACAGACCTTTGTTGATACCGTTGCGATAGTTCAGCATCACCGCACGGTACGGTTTATCGATGGCTTTGCTGTCGACCAGCTTCGCCAGCGTTTCATAGGCGAGGTACGGATAGATAGCTGTCGCGCCGAAGCCCAGCAGCACGGCGAAGTGGTGCGGATCGCGGGCGCTGGCGGTTTCAACGATGATGTTGGCATCGCAGCGCAGACTTTTATCGACCAGACGGGTCTGGATCGCGCCAACGGCCATCGGCGCCGGCACCGGCAGGCGGTCTTTGGCGATGTTACGGTCGGAGAGGACCAGCAGCACGGTACCATCGCGTACCATCTGCTCCGCTTTGTCGCACAGGGCCTTCACCGTCTCGCTGAGGGAAGCCTCTGCCGGGTTGAAGGTGATGTCGAGGACGTCGGCACGATAGTGCTCTTCTTCCATCGTCGTCAGCTGTTTGAAATCGGAATACAGCAGGATCGGCGATTTGAAGCTCAGACGATGCGCCTGGCCTTCCGCTTCGCAGAAGACGTTCATTTCGCGACCGATGCTGGTGGCCAGCGACATGACGTGCGCTTCACGCAGCGGATCGATAGGTGGGTTCGTCACCTGGGCGAACTGCTGACGGAAGTAATCGTAGATAATGCGCGGCTGGCTGGAAAGGACGGCAAACGGCGTGTCATCGCCCATAGAGCCGACCGCCTCCTGGCCATTTTCGCCGAGCACGCGCAGAACCGAGTCCAGCTCTTCCGCGCTGTAGTTAAACTGTTTCTGGTAGCTGGCCAGCAGATCGTCGTCCAGCTGGCGGCTGCCAACCTCTTCGTCCGGCAGATCTTCAAACGGCACCAGGCGACGAACGTTTTTCTCCATCCACTCTTTATACGGATGGCGGCTCTTCAGATCGTCATCGGTTTCCGCCGAGTGCAGAATGCGTCCGGCACGGGTATCGATAACCATCAGCTCGCCCGGGCCCACGCGGCCTTTTTCAACCACTTCGTCCGGCTGGTAGTCCCAGATGCCGACTTCAGAGGCGCAGGTGATGAGCTTATCTTTGGTAATGACGTAGCGCGCCGGGCGCAGGCCATTACGGTCGAGGTTACAGGCCGCGTAGCGACCGTCGGACATGACGATGCCCGCCGGGCCGTCCCATGGCTCCATATGCATGGAGTTAAAGTCGAAGAACGAACGCAGCTCCGGATCCATATCCGGGTTGTTCTGCCAGGCTGGCGGCACCAGCAGACGCATGGCGCGCACGATGTCCATCCCGCCGGCCAGCAGCAGCTCCAGCATGTTGTCCATTGAACTGGAGTCGGAGCCGGTTTCGTTAACGAACGGCGCAGCGTCGTGCAGGTCCGGGATCAGCGGGGTCTGGAACTTATAGGTACGGGCGCGAGCCCACTGGCGGTTGCCGGTGATGGTGTTGATTTCACCGTTGTGCGCCAGGTAGCGGAACGGCTGTGCCAGCGGCCAGCGTGGTACGGTGTTGGTGGAGAAGCGCTGGTGGAACAGGCAGATAGCCGACTCCAGGCGCAGGTCCGCGAGGTCCAGGTAGAAGCGCGGCAAATCCGCCGGCATGCACAGACCTTTATAGATGTTGACCAGGTTGGACAAGCTACAAACGTAGAAATCTTTGTCTTCCTGCAGGCGTTTTTCAATGCGACGACGCGCAATAAACAGACGGCGCTCCATATCGCGCGGGCGCCAGCCGGCCGGGGCGTTAACAAAGATTTGCTCAATACGGGGCAGCGAGGAGAGGGCGATTTCACCGAGCACGCCTTCGTTGGTCGGCACATCGCGCCAGCCGACGATCGACAGGGTCTCAAGCTGAAGTTCTTCTTCAACGATGCGGCGCGCCGCTTTCGCCAGTTCAGGATCTTTATTCAGGAACAGCATCCCAACGGCGTAGTTTTTGGCTAAACGCCAGCCGCGCTCTTCGGCAACGATGCGGAAGAAACGATCGGGTTTTTGCAGCAGCAGACCGCAACCGTCGCCGGTTTTACCATCGGCAAGGATTGCGCCACGGTGCTGCATGCGGGCCAGTGCGTGTATCGCGGTTCGCACTACCTTGTGGCTAGGTTCGCCTTCTATGTGGGCGATCAGGCCGAAACCACAGTTATCCCTCTCAAGGGATTTGTCGTACAACATATCAGTGAACCTCCCCAGGCTCTACGGACCCCCTCCGATACCGATTGCGCACAGGCACAGAAAGAGCATGGCGACGGGGTTTGCACCTCGCATTCGCCCTCTTTAAATCCTTTTCGCATCGGTACACAAGTTTGAGGACTTGCTGTTAAGAGGGAATCTCAATTACTGCATAAATATGATGAGCAGAGTGCTCATCCAGAAAGCTTCCAGCGGATTCCCAACTTATCGGGAATCCACACTTACGTCAAATGGCAATCTTATTAATACAAAAATGTGCTATGCAGGTATTAACTTGTTGTTTTTAAAATAAATAATGCCATTTTTTATGCTTTGGATACGCCTGCAGAGGGTAAGGCTAGTGTGATCTGTCTCACTGTGCGCGCGGCTTTGCATTACCGATCTACGCTGAAATACATTTCATTATTAGCACATTTGACTGCTGTAAATGTGTGTGATGGACATTAATACTGTTTTTTACCATAAAGCAGATTAGGGCCGTGCGATGATAAAATATAAGGAAAACTCATTACCCTGCGTGTGAATGAAATTGCAGTAATCATGATTTTTTATGCAATGGGATGATTCGCCGCGTTGACGATTGATCCAGGTCATCGCCGTCGGTGACGAAAAGTGGCAGGCTTGGCCCCCTTTGTTGAGGCCGGTCTATCAGATTATGCAGTTACAGAAATTAGTCAATATGTTTGGTGGGGATCTTCTGCGCCGCTATGGCGAAAAGGTCCATAAGCTAACGCTGCACGGCGGTTTTAGCTGCCCGAACCGCGACGGCACGCTGGGCCGTGGCGGTTGCACATTCTGTAACGTGGCCTCGTTTGCGGATGAAGCGCAGCAGCATCGATCCATCGCCGAACAGCTCGCCCATCAGGCGCAGCTTGTTAACCGGGCAAAGCGTTATCTGGCCTACTTTCAGGCCTATACCAGCACCTTTGCTGAAGTGCAGGTGCTCCGCTCGATGTATCGTCAGGCCGTCAGCGAGGCGAATATCGTTGGCCTCTGCGTTGGCACCCGCCCGGACTGCGTGCCGGAGGCGGTTCTCGACCTGCTCAGTGAATACCACCAGCAGGAGTATGAGGTTTGGCTGGAGCTGGGGCTGCAGACCGCCCATGATAAGACCCTGCATCGCATTAACCGCGGGCATGATTTCGCCTGTTACCAGCGCACCGCGCGTCTGGCGCGTGAGCGCGGACTGAAGGTATGCGCGCATCTGATCGTCGGCCTGCCCGGGGAGAGCCAGGAGCATGGCCTCGAGACGGTGGAGCGGGTCGTGACCACCGGCGTGGATGGGATAAAGCTGCATCCGCTGCATATTGTGAAAGGCAGCATTATGGCAAAAGCATGGCAGGCCGGTCGTCTCGATGGCATCGAACTGGAGGCGTATACCGTCACCGCCGGGGAGATGATCCGCCATACCCCGCCGGAGGTAATCTACCATCGCATATCGGCCAGCGCCCGTCGGCCGACGCTGCTCGCGCCGCTGTGGTGCGAAAATCGCTGGACCGGAATGGTTGAACTGGATCGCTATCTGAATGAGCAGGGCGCTCAGGGTTCGGCGCTGGGCCGCAGCTGGGTCGCGCCCCAGTCGGCGAAATAGTCTAAGAGGATGCCCGGCGTGATGGCTGCGCCGGGCATGGCTTTCCTGTCAACTAAGCCTGACTGGCTTTCATCGTCACACGCGGCGTTTTGATCACGAACAGCACCAGCAGGGCGCCGAGCGCGGCGATAGTGCCGGCGAGGACAAAGGCGCTGTCGAATTTACCGGTAGACTGCACGATATAGCCGGTGACAATCGGTCCCACGATGCCGGAGACGCTGCCGATAAGGTGGATAAAGCCGCTGGTGCCGCCAACGCGGGATTTATGCACCACGTCCTGGATAATCGCCCAGTAGATCGCTCCGGTGACATAGAGGAAAAAGATGGAGACCGACATCAGCAGAACGGCAGGAACGACGCTGCTGACGGTACCGGCAAGCCCCACACAGATGGCGGCCATCAGCAGACATACCACCAGCACAATTTTGCGTGACAGCAGCAGGCGTCCGGTGAGTTTAAAAATTTTATCGGAAATATAGCCCCCCAGCGCCAGACCGACAAAGCCGACTATCCATGGGATCATGGTGGTGAGGCTCATCTGTTTAATATCGAGATGGTGCTGCTGAACCAGATAGGACGGAAACCAGCTGAGAAAGAAAAACAGAATATAGTTGTAGCAAAAGAAGGCAAAGGCCGTCACCAGTATAATAGGTTGTTTGAGATAACAACCCAGCGAGTGGGCGGTTTGATTTTCAGTTGATTCCAGCGCAGACTCCTCTTGCTTCATATTATTAATGAGCATGAGCTCTTCCCGGCTGACATGTTTATGTTTTTCCGGCGAGTTAGCGGCAATAAAAAACCACACTATCATCCACACAATGCCGATGGCGAAAATAATCATAAACGCCGGGCGCCAGCCGAATGCCAGGGCCAGATAACCGACGATGGGGCCGGCAACCGCGCCGCCCAGCGGAGAGCCGGCGCTGAGCAGCCCCACGGCGGTGGCCGCTTGCTTCTTGGGAAACCAGCCGTTGATCATCTTGTTCGCCGACGCGCAAATCGGGCCCTCAGCCATCCCGAAGAGGACTCGCAGCATCAGCATGGAATAAAAGCCGGTGGCAAAGGCAGTTAAGCCGCAAAACAGCGACCACATCCCCACCGCCAGCCCCAGGACCAGCGTTGCGCCAAACTTATCTACGGCCAGACCGCCAATAAAATTAAATACCGCATAGCCGAAGAAAAAACTGCCGAAAATAATACCAAATTGTTCAGCGTTTAGCGCCAGATCCTTTTCAATCATTGGTACCGTAATGGATAACGCCACCCGGTCCAGATAATTAATCATATATACTAAAAATAATAACAGGACGATAATCCAGCGGATATTTTTTCCCATGATGACACCATGATGATTATATTATTGAGCTCTGGCGCGACGGATATCAATATTCACGTCGCCCGTTATTTAGCATTTAACCCAGCTGCAGCAATACCTTGCAGCAAGTTTTCCGATCGTTGGCGAAAATCTCCATCGCCTCTTTTACCTGCTCCAGCGGCATGCAGTGGGTGATTAACGCCTCAGGCTGGATAAGGCCTTTCTCCATCCAGTCGATAACCAGCGGAAAACGCCCGCTGTTTAGCCGGGAGGAGAAAATGGAGATCTCTTTGCTGGTGATGCTTTGCTGGGTCAGGGTGGACGGCTCGCCGGAGAAGCCGAGTATGCCGATGCGTGCGGCGGGAGAGGCGAGGTGAATGGCCTCCTGAAGGATCGCCGGATGGCAGGCGGCATCGATGATCAGCGTGGGGGCTATCTGCCGCTGCGCCAGCTGTTCCGCCAGCGGCTGGTGAGTGTTATCCAGCGTCAAATCGGCGCCGTTGTCCCGCGCCATCTGCAGACGTTCGGCAATGCGGTCCACTACGATCACCTGCTTAACGCCATACACCCCCTTCAGCGCCTGGATCGCCGTCAGACCCATCGGACCTGCGCCGTAGATCAGGGCGATATCCTGCGCCGTGGGCTGCAGCTGGGCGGTAATGTTTGCCGCAATGGTAAAAGGCTCAACCATCGTCGCCTGACGATCGCTGATGGCCTCCGGAATGCGCCAGGCGTTTTTCGCCGGCACGCAGGCGTAGTCGCTGAATCCGCCGTCGCGGTGAACCCCGATGACCTGGAGCTGCGCACAGACATTCGGCCGCCCCACCGAGCAGGGATAACAATGGCCGCAGCTGACGACAGGGTCGACCGCGACGCGCTCGCCGATGCGTGCCGAAGAGACCTGCTCGCCGACGGCATCAATGATGCCGAAGAATTCATGGCCGATAACGCGGGGATATTTCGCGAAGGGGTTATGGCCTTGATAGATATGCACATCGGACCCGCAGATCCCGGCAAAGGCGATTTTCACCCGGACTTCGTGGGCGCCCGGAGCGGGAACCGGACGGGATTCGATGTTCAGTTGGCTTGGCTCTTTGACAACGACGCTTCTCATTTCTGTTCCTTCCCTTGTCTGTTTTCTGAACAAATAGCGTTATTTTTATTACCATACAAGTATGCAATTGATCATAACTAGCTCTGGATCACATTTGGCGAAGGTCGTCAGAAAAAGCCCGGGAATGATTAATCTATTGAAATAAATTGAGAAAAATTATGAATGCCGCGAAAGCGACCTTACCGACGAGCCGGTCAGCAGGAATGTGATCGTCATCACGACAGTTAAGGCTCAATCAATTATGATTACTGGTATGGTAGTAGGGTGAAATTAAACTATGTTGAGCAGGTGATGACGATGCAGATGACAATGCGCTGGTTTGGACCAGAGGAAGATAAGGTTTCATTAGAGCATATACGCCAGGTGCCCGGCGTGGAGGGAGTGGTCGGCGCGCTCTATGACGTCGCGGTCGGCGAGGTATGGCCGGAGGATAAAATTGAGCGTCTGGTCAGCCAGGCCCATACCGCAGGCCTGAAAATGGAGGTGATAGAGAGCGTCAACATCCATGACGACATCAAAATCGGCCTCCCTTCCCGTGACCGCTATATTGCCAACTATCAGCAGACCATTCGCCACCTTGCCCGCTTCGGCGTCAAAGTCATCTGCTATAACTTCATGCCGGTGTTTGACTGGATGAAGACGGATATGAACTACGTCCTGCCGGATGGCTCGTTAACGATGGCTTTTGAGAAGAAAGATATCGATAAGCGGCTGGAAGACGTGGTGAAGGAGGTCCTGGAGAATTCAAACGGCTTCGCGTTGCCGGGCTGGGAGCCGGAACGGCTGGCGGAAGTGCAGACCCTGTTTGCCAAATATAGCGCGGTGGATGACCACAAGCTGCGGGAGAACCTGGTCTATTTTCTGCAGGCGGTGATCCCGGTTTGCGAAGAGGTGGGCGTGAAAATGGCGATCCATCCTGACGATCCGCCGTACTCGATATTTGGCCTGCCGCGGGTGGTCAAAAACCGCGACGATCTGGACTGGATCTGCCGGGCTGTCGATTCACCCGCCAACGGCATTACCCTCTGCACCGGCTCGATTGCCGAAGATCCGGATAACGACGTATACGCTATTCTGGCTGAGTTTACCCGCCGCAAGCGGATCCATTTTGCCCACGTCCGCAATATTAAACTGATGCAGGATAAAGACTTTTACGAGTGCGCCCATCCGTCAGAATACGGCTCCCTGGATATGTACAAGGTGATGCAAGCGTTGCACGATAACGGCTTCGACGGCTATATACGCCCGGATCATGGCCGCTTTATCTGGGGAGAGACCGGACGCCCGGGCTATGGTTTATACGATCGCGCACTCGGGGTGACCTACCTCAAAGGTCTCTGGGAGGCGCTAAGCAAGCGCTAGCCTCCTCCTGACCATGCCTCTTTTTAGCGGCTGGTTCGCCTTGGCGGCCAGCCGTCATATCGGCTCCTTCCCGCATTTTTTGCACAACTTACAGCGCATTGCTCAGAATTGAGTATTATTGTGCGGAGTTGTCGTGAAGGAATCCCCTATGAAGCAAATTCGTATGCTGGCGCAGTATTATGTCGACCTGATGATGAAGCTGGGTCTGGTCCGCTTTTCAATGCTGTTGGCTCTTGCGCTGGTGGTGCTGGCCATCGTGGTACAGATGGCGGTCACCATGGTGCTGCATGGCCAGGTTGAAAGCATCGACGTTATCCGCTCTATCTTCTTCGGTCTGCTGATCACCCCTTGGGCGGTCTACTTTCTCTCGGTGGTGGTGGAGCAACTCGAAGAGTCCCGCCAGCGTCTTTCGCGGCTGGTGGAGAAGCTGGAGGAGATGCGCGAGCGCGATCTGAAGCTGAATGTGCAGCTGAAAGACAATATCGCGCAGTTGAATCAGGAGATTGGCGAACGTGAAAAGGCGGAAGCCGAGCGTGAGACCACCCTTGAGCAGCTGAAGATCGAGATGAAAGAGCGTGAAGAGACGCAGATCCAGCTCGAACAGCAATCCTCCTTTTTGCGCTCTTTCCTCGACGCCTCCCCGGACCTGGTCTTTTACCGCAATGAGGATAAAGAGTTTTCCGGCTGTAACCGGGCGATGGAACTGCTGACCGGCAAAAGCGAGAAACAGCTGATCCACCTCAAACCACAGGACGTCTATAGCGAAGAAGCAGCGGAAAAGGTGCTGGAAACCGATGAGAAGGTGTTCCGCCACAATGTATCGCTGACCTATGAGCAGTGGCTGGACTATCCCGATGGCCGTAAAGCGTGCTTCGAAATCCGCAAGGTCCCGTACTACGATCGCGTCGGTAAGCGTCGCGGCCTGATGGGCTTCGGGCGCGATATCACCGAACGAAAACGCTATCAGGACGCACTCGAACGCGCCAGCCGGGATAAAACCACCTTCATCTCCACCATCAGCCATGAGCTGCGTACCCCGCTGAACGGGATCGTCGGGTTGAGCCGAATTTTGCTGGATACCGAACTGACCAGCGAGCAGGAAAAATACCTGAAAACCATCCATGTCTCGGCGGTGACGCTGGGGAATATCTTCAATGATATTATCGACATGGATAAAATGGAGCGCCGTAAGGTACAGCTCGATAACCAGCCGGTGGACTTCACCAGCTTCCTTGCCGACCTTGAAAACCTTTCCGGTCTGCAGGCGCAGCAGAAGGGACTGCGCTTTGAGCTGGAGCCGAGCCTGCCGCTGCCGCACAAGGTGATCACCGACGGCACCCGCCTGCGGCAGATCCTGTGGAATCTTATCAGCAACGCCGTGAAATTTACCCCACAGGGCGGTGGGGTGAACGTCCGCGTGCGCTATGACGAAGGCGATATCCTGCACTTCGAAGTGGAAGACTCCGGGATTGGTATTCCTGAAGCGGAACAGGACAAAATATTCGCCATGTATTACCAGGTCAAAGATAGTCACGGCGGCAAACCAGCCACCGGCACCGGGATTGGCCTCGCCGTATCGCGCCGCCTGGCGCGCAATATGGGCGGCGATATCAGCGTCACCAGCCAGCCGGGTAAAGGGGCGACCTTTACGCTCACCGTCCATGCGCCTGCCATTGCGGAAGAAGTGGAAGATACCCTGGCGGAAGACGACATGCCATTACCGGCGCTCAACGTGCTGCTGGTAGAAGATATTGAGCTCAACGTCATCGTGGCGCGCTCGGTGCTGGAAAAGTTGGGCAACAGCGTGGATGTCGCGATGACCGGTAAAGCCGCGCTGGAGATGTTTGAGCCTGGCGAGTACGACCTGGTGCTGCTGGATATCCAGCTGCCGGATATGACGGGTCTGGATATCTCTCGTCAGCTAAAACAGAATTTTGCCGCGGATGAGCTGCCGCCGCTGGTAGCCCTGACCGCCAACGTGCTGAAGAATAAGAAAGAGTATCTTGATGCCGGCATGGACGATGTGCTGAGCAAGCCGCTATCGGTGCCGGCGCTGACGGCCATGATCAAAAAATTCTGGGATGCGCCGGAAGAGGAGGCGCAGGAAGCGCCGGCGGCCGATCTGCATAAAGCCGACGCGGTGCTGGATACCGATATGCTGGAGCAATACATCGAACTGGTGGGACCGAAGCTTATCAACGATGGCCTCGCGGTGTTTGAGAAGATGATGCCGGGCTATATGTCCGTCCTTGAGTCTAATCTCACCGCCCGCGATCAAAAAGGGATCGTCGAAGAGGGGCATAAGATCAAAGGGGCTGCGGGTTCTATTGGCCTGCGCCACATCCAGCAGCTGGGTCAGCAGATCCAGACGCCGGACCTGCCTGCCTGGTCTGATAATGTCGCTGAATGGGTTGAAGAGATGAAATCCGAGTGGCAAAACGACGTGGCAATTCTGAAGGCATGGGTGGCGAAGGCCGGGAAAAAATGACCCCGGACAGACCGGGGTGCGCGAATACTGCGCCAACACCAGGGAACTGGTGGTTGAGCCAGTGTGATTTGAGTGATGTTGTTACGTGGCGCAACCTGAGAAGTGGATTGCTCGCTCATTAAGATAGCAAAGCTTAACTAATTTGTTACATGAATCAGTAAAATATGTGAAGCATAGCGAGTAAATCGACATTTTTGACTGGTTTCAGTGAGTTGCATGGAGGAGCGAAGGCGATGAAAAAAATTGGTGTGGTACTGAGCGGCTGCGGCGTGTACGACGGCAGTGAAATTCATGAGGCAGTGATTACCCTGCTGGCGATCGCGCGCAACGGCGCGCAGGCGGTCTGCTTTGCGCCCGATAAACCGCAGCGCGACGTCATCAACCATCTGACGGGTGAACCGTTGACGGAGCAGCGCAACGTGCTGGTGGAAGCGGCGCGCATCGCCCGCGGCGACATCCTGCCGCTGGCGCAAGCGCGTGAGGAGACGCTGGACGCGCTGATCGTCCCCGGCGGCTTCGGCGCGGCGAAAAACTTAAGCAGCTTCGCTGCCGAGGGCAGCAAATGCGAGGTGGACCACGATCTGCGGGCCCTGGCGCTGGCGATGCATCAGGCCGGCAAGCCGCTGGGCTTTATGTGCATCGCTCCGGCGCTGCTGCCGAAGATCTTTGCGTTTCCGCTGCGGATGACTATCGGGACCGATCTCGACACTGCCGATGTGGTGGAGGAGATGGGGGCGGAGCATGTGCCTTGCCCGGTCGACGACATCGTGGTGGATGAAGAGAATAAAGTGGTCACCACCCCGGCGTATATGCTGGCGGAGAATATTGTGCAAGCCGCCACTGGGATCGAAAAACTGGTCGCCCGCGTGCTGGCGCTGAGCGCATGAAGCTCCGCATTGCGCCCTTCGCGCTGCTCAAACGACTGGCGCTGCGTCTGCTGCTGATCGCCGCCGTCTTCTGGGGCGGGGGGATCGCGCTGTTTAGCGTGCTGCCGGTGCCCTTTTCGGCAGTCATGCTTGAGCGGCAGGTAAGCGCCTGGCTGTCCGGCGATGTCCACTATCTGGCGCACTCCGACTGGGTCGCCATGGATAAGATCTCCCCGTGGATGGGGCTGGCGGTGATTGCCGCCGAAGATCAGAAGTTCCCGGAACACTGGGGGTTTGACGTCTCGGCAATCGAAAAGGCGCTGGCGCACAATGAGCGTCACGATACCCGCATCCGCGGCGCGTCAACGCTGTCGCAGCAGACGGCGAAAAACCTGTTTTTGTGGGATGGTCGTAGCTGGCTGCGCAAGGGGCTGGAGGCCGGATTGACCGTCGGCATGGAAATCGTGTGGAGTAAAAAGCGGATCCTGACCGTCTACCTGAATATTGCCGAGTTTGGCGAGGGGATTTTTGGGGTGGAAGCGGCCGCCCAGCGCTATTTTCATAAGCCCGCCAGCCAGTTGACGCCGGGGGAAGCGGCTCTGCTGGCCGCGGTGCTGCCAAACCCGATCCGCTATCGCGCCGACGCGCCTTCGGGCTATGTGCGCAACCGCCAGGCCTGGATCTTACGCCAGATGCAACAGCTGGGTGGGGAAGGGTTCATGCGTGAGCATAAGCTCTATTAGCGGGTAAATCCGGCGCCGGGGCTGGTACCGTCGCCAGTCTCCGTCGCCGGGAAGCGTCACTTTTAGTCTTCGTCAAACCCGGCATTAAACAGGGCAATCACTGCGGCGAGGGCTTCCACTTCCTGCGGACCGCTGGCTTCCACCTCTATCTGCCGTCCTTTCGCCGAGTCCAGCATCAGCAGGGCAATGACGCTGTTGGCTTCCGCCTCCGTGCCTTCATCGTTGCGCAGCAACACCTCGGCATCGAAATTCTGCATCAGTTCGAACAGCTTCATCGCCGGGCGGGCGTGCATGCCCAGCTTATTGGTGATTTCAACGGTCTGCTTTACGGTCATGATTTACGTTTTTCCAGCGTCCGATGACGAGACTGCACGTTTTTGCCGCGCGAGCGGAAGTAGTCAGCCAGTTGTTCAGCAATATAAACCGAACGATGTTTACCGCCGGTGCAGCCAATGGCCACCGTCAGATAGCTGCGATTGTTGGTCTCCAGCATCGGTAACCATAGCTCAAGATAGCTCCGGGTCTGGTAAATAAAGTTGTGCACTTCGGTGTGCCGATCGAGGAAGGCGGCCACCGGCTTATCCAGACCGGTCATGGGACGCAGCTTCGGATCCCAGTGCGGGTTTGGCAGAAAGCGCACGTCAAAGACGTAATCGGCATCGATCGGGATACCGTGCTTAAAGCCGAAGGATTCGAAGACCATGGTCAGTTCGCGTTCTCGTTTACCCAGCAGCCGGGTGCGTAACATTTCCGCCAGCTCGTGAACCGACATCTCCGAGGTATCGACAATCAGATCGGCACGCGAGCGCAGGGGCTCCAGCAGATCGCTCTCTTCATCGATGGCGCTTTCCAGCGACAAATTCTTGCTCGACAGCGGATGCAGGCGACGGGTGTCGCTGTATCGACGGATCAGCGTGTTGCGATCGGCATCGAGAAACAGCAGCTGCGGCGAAAAGCACTCCGGCAGGTTTTTCATCGCCTGCTCGAAGATCTCCGGTGATTCCGGCATGTTCCGCACGTCGATGCTGACGGCCGCCGAAATATTGCGGTCAGCCAGCGACCGTGCCAGATCGGGCAGCAGCACGACCGGCAGGTTATCCACGCAGTAAAAGCCCATATCTTCCAGCGCTCGCAGAGCGACGGATTTACCCGAGCCCGAGCGGCCGCTGACGATCATCAGTACCATGTACCGTTTCTCCTCAGTACGATAAAGGATAAGGTGCGACTGCCGTTATGCGTCATCGCTGCTTCCTGCTTCGGTGATGATCTCATACAACTCTTCATCGCTCTGCGCCGCGCGCAGGCGACGACAAATCGCTTTGTCGGCCAGCCGTTTGGCCACCAGGGAGAGCGTATGCAGGTGGGTTTTTGTCTGATCGGCCGGCACCAGCAGCGCGAACAGCAGGTCGACAGGCTGATTGTCGATCGCGTCGAAGGCGATGGGGGTTTCCAGCTGGACAAAAACGCCGACAGCACGCAGCGTATCCTCTTCCAGTTTTCCGTGGGGAATGGCGATACCATTGCCAATCCCGGTACTGCCCATTTTTTCGCGGGTGAGGATCGCTTCGAACACCACCTGCGGCGGCAAACTTAACTGTTTGGCGGCCAGTTCGCTAATGATTTCCAGAGCACGCTTCTTGCTCTGGCAGTGAACCTGGCTACGGGTACATTCCTGGTTCAGGACGTTGCTCAGTTGTAGAGCCGAATCGTTGTTCATCATAATTTCACCTGAGCGCCCCCGCGCCCGTCGCCGATGTTACCTGGCGGCTGACGCAGGGGGGCCCGGACAATTAGTGTTGTTTTAGTTTATCTTTATGCTTCGTTAACTGCCTTGCCAGCTTGTCGATAAGACCATCGACAGCTGCATACATATCCTGCCCTTCCGCACTGGCATGGATTTCGCCACCGTTGACATGCAGATTCGCGTCCGCAATTTGCGTCACTTTCTCTACTTTTAACACAATATAGACCTGATTGATCCGGTCGAAAAATTGTTCCAGCTTGCTGAACTTCGCCGTGACGAAGTCGCGCATCGCGGGAGTGATCTCGACGTTGTGTCCTGTAATGTTGAGCTGCATAGTGTCTTCCTTATCGGTTGTGTCAGACCAGTTGTTTACGCTGGTTTGACGGCGGGATGGATAAAGACTCTCTGTACTTCGCGACAGTGCGGCGCGCGACCATGATACCCTGCTCGGACAGCATGGAGGTGAGCTTACTGTCGCTCAACGGCTTCGCGGGATTTTCCGCGGCGATGAGTTTCTTCACCAGCGCGCGAATCGCCGTCGACGAGGCTTCGCCGCCGCCTTCGGTATTGACATGGCTGGAGAAGAAATACTTCAGTTCAAAAATACCGCGCGGACTGTGCAGATATTTTTGCGTGGTGACACGGGAAATCGTCGATTCATGCATCTCGACGGCCTGGGCGATATCGGCCAGCACCATCGGCTTCATATACTCTTCACCCTGTTCGAAAAAAGCCTGCTGTTGTTCTACGATGCAGCGGCTCACGCGCAGCAGGGTATCGTTGCGGCTTTCCAGACTTTTAATCAGCCAGCGGGCTTCCTGCAGATTGCTGCGAATGAACTGGCCGTCGGCGTCATTGCGGGCGCTGTTGCCCATTGCCGCATACTGCTGATTAATTTTCAGCCGTGGAATGCTGTCGGCGTTGAGCTCCACGGTCCAGCGGCCGCTGACCTTGCGCACCAGCACGTCGGGAATGACATATTCCGGTTCGCTGGTTTGAATGGACTGGCCGGGACGGGGATCCAGGGACTGGATCAGGTTCACCGCCTCTTTCAGCACCTCTTCTTTCAGCCGGGTCACCCGCATCAGGGTGCGGAAATCATGGTTGGCCAGAAGATCGAGATGATCGCTGATAATCAGCCGGGCCTCTTCCAGCCACGGCGTCTCTTTGGCGAATTGCGAGAGCTGGATCAGCAGACAGTCGCGCAGATCTTTCGCCGCGACGCCAACCGGATCAAAACGCTGGATGCGCTTCAGGACGGCTTCCACTTCTTCGAGGCCGATCTCCTCATCGCCGATGCTGTCGACGATATCTTCAATCTGAACGGTGAGGTAGCCCGTATCGTCGACGGCGTCGACAATGGAGGTGGCGATGGCGCGGTCGGTATCGGTGAAGGGCGTCAGCTCGACCTGCCACATCAGGTAATCCTGCAGCGTCTGGGTGGTCTCGCCTTGATAAACGGGGAGTTCGTCGTCCTGGTAGTCCACGCCGTTGCCTGACGGTGTACCGGCGGTATAGATTTCATCCCAGCTGGCATCGAGAGGAAGCTCGTCGGGCATCTCTTTTTGCTCAAGTGCGTCGACGGTATCGAGAGACTCGCGGTCCTCCACCTCTTTCGCCTCTACCTCGTCGTGAAGATCGGTTTGCTCAAGCAACGGGTTACTTTCCAGCGCTTGCTGGAGCTCTTGCTGGAGTTCTAACGTGGACAACTGCAGCAAACGAATCGCCTGCTGCAGCTGCGGCGTCATGGCAAGCTGTTGGCTAAGCCTTAATTGCAAACCTTGCTTCATGTTCAGGGTAAATATCTCCGGCTAAAACGTCTGTAACCTCTACCCTATCAGAGTCTGAAGTCTTCCCCAAGATACACGCGCTTAACCTGCTCATCTTCGAGGATCTGCTGCGGTGTACCATGAGCGATAAGGTGTCCCTGACTGACAATATACGCGCGTTCGCAGACCGCGAGAGTCTCTCTGACGTTATGGTCGGTAATCAGTACGCCGAGGCCGCTGTCGCGCAAATGCTCAATGATGCGTTTGATGTCGATAACCGAGATCGGATCCACGCCGGCAAAGGGTTCATCCAGAAGAATAAATTTCGGGTTGGCCGCCAGCGCGCGGGCGATTTCGACGCGGCGGCGTTCACCACCGGAGAGCGCCTGACCGAGGCTGTCGCGCAGGTGCTCAATATGAAACTCTTCCATCAGCTCTTTGGCGCGATCTTCCCGCTGCTCGCTACTCAAATCGTCACGGATCTGCAGGACCGCCATCAGGTTGTCATAAACGCTCAGGCGACGAAAAATCGAGGCTTCCTGCGGCAGATAGCCGATCCCCCGGCGCGCGCGCGCGTGCAGCGGCAGCAGGCTGATGTCTTCGTCATCAATGATAATATTGCCCGCGTCGCGCGGCACAATCCCGACCACCATATAGAAGGTGGTGGTTTTACCGGCGCCGTTGGGGCCAAGCAAGCCGACAATCTCCCCCGAGTTAACGGTGAGACTGACATCTTCCACCACGCGGCGGCCTTTATACGCTTTAGCGAGATTCTTCGCAGTTAAGGTTGCCATAACGGATTAGTTACTCTTCTTTTGCTGGTTGCCGCTTTTGTCCTGCAGCTCGGACGGCACCAGAACGGTGGTGACGCGTCGACCTTTGTCGCTGAAGGCCTGCATTTTTTGCTCTTTCACCAGATAGGTGATCTTGTCGCCCTTGATGTTGCTGTCGAGCTGTTCAAGGTACGCGTTGCCGGTCAGCACGACGTAATCGTTCTGCAGCTCATAGCGCATTTTCGACGCCCGGCCTTTTACCGGTTTGCCGTTATCCTGCATCTGGTAGAAGGTGGCCGGGTTACCGAAACCTTCGATCACCTCTTTGCCTTTTTCATTGCCCGGACGGGTGACCACCACTTTATCAGCGTTAATTTTGATCGTCCCCTGAGTCACGACCACGTTACCGGTGAAGGTGACGACATTGCCCTGCATATCCAGCGACTGCTGATCGGATTCGATATGGATCGGCTGATCGGTATCGCCCGTCTTGGCGAGGGCCGGCAGGCTGGCGGCCAGTAACGCGCCGGCGAGCGCAATCTTAAGGCTGAGTTTGTTTGTTCTGAATTTCATAAGAGGTTCTCACCTTTTCAATCAGCTCGGCATTTTTGCTGCGAAGGTTTCCACGCATTTTCAGGCCGCTGGAATTAAATGTGGTGCCGTATAACGTCACCATGTCATCAGAGGTAACGTCCTGCGTTACCAGATTTATCTGGGCGTTATCCGTCGTAATTTTGCGCAGTTGAGAGTCAGGCGCGAGCGCATTCACCTCAACGTGCCCGTAAAGATAGAGCATCCGGTCATTTGTCAGCTTCGCTTTATCTGCTCTGACTGACCAGGTCGGCACCTTATTGGTATCAAAGGTGGTCATCACTGGTTTGGTAAACCAGGAGACCTCCTGATCGGAAAAATACTCCACATGCTCGGCAATCAGCCGATAGCTCAGGGCGCCTTCCGGACTGTACACCACGGTGTCAGTGTGTTCGCTTTTATACGTCGGGTCGTTGGGATTGACCTCCTGCTGGGCCGTGTCGTCCGTATTCGCCAGATTCAGGCCGATGAGGATCAGCGCGAGCAGCGACAGTAAAATGATAACCCAACGTCTGGTTTTACTCATATTGATTGCCCTTTGGCCTCATCCAGCTTGCCCTGCGCCAATAGTAACAAATCGCAGACTTCGCGTACCGCGCCGCGTCCGCCATTAATCCGGGTGATGTAATCGGCGCGCGGCAGCAGCAGCGGATGCGCATCCGCGACGGCGACGCTAAGCCCCACTTCGGCCATCACCGGCCAGTCAATCAGATCGTCGCCGATGTAGGCGACTTCCTCTGGCCGCACGCCCAGTTTGTCAGTGAGATCGCGGAACGCCAGCAGCTTGTCCGACTGCCCCTGATACAAATGCGTGATGCCCAACGTCTGACAGCGATCTTCTACCAGTTTAGCTTTTCGTCCGGTAATAATCGCCACTTCAATGCCAGAGGTCAGCGCGCAGCGGATACCATAGCCATCGCGGACGTTGAACGCTTTCAGCTCCTCGCCGTGATTACCCATATAGATAAGCCCGTCGGATAATACACCGTCGACATCGAGGATCAGTAAACGGATCTTAGCCGCGCGATCGAGAAACGTCTGGCTTACCGGCCCATAGCAGGTCGCTAACGGAGCATCAGCATTATTCATTATTTTTTCCTTACTTACACTACGCCCGCGCGCAGGAGATCGTGCATATGTACCACACCCAGCAGATGGTCGCCATCGGCAACCAGCACGCAGGTGATATGACGGGATTGCATCAGGTTTAGCGCATCCACCGCCAGGGTGCCGGGACGGATACGGATCCCTCCCCGGGTCATGACGTCGGCAATGCTGGCATCGCGCATATCAACGCCGGTGTCGAAGACCCGGCGCAGGTCACCGTCGGTAAAGATACCGATGATGTTCATGTCGTCATCGCAGATAGCGGTCATACCTAAATTTTTACGGGTGATTTCCAGCAGCGCATCGCGCAGGGTGGCCTGCAGGCCGACGTGCGGGATCTCATCACCGGTATGCATAATATCATTGACGCGCAGCAACAGCTTACGACCGAGTGCGCCACCCGGATGCGAGAGAGCGAAATCCTCAGCGGTAAAGCCGCGGGCTTCCAGCAGGGCGACGGCGAGGGCATCGCCCATCACCAGCGCGGCGGTGGTGCTGGAGGTGGGCGCCAGCCCTAACGGACAGGCCTCCTTCGGCACTTTCACGCACAGATGGATATCCGCCGCGCGCGCCATGCTGCTTTCAGGCCGGCTGGTGATGCAGATAAGCTTCACCTGCTGGCGTTTCAGTACCGGGATCAGCGCGAGGATTTCGTTCGATTCGCCGGAGTTCGACAATGCAATCACCACGTCCTGCGGCGTAACCATGCCCAAATCGCCGTGCGCGGCTTCGCCTGGGTGGACAAAAAATGCCGACGTGCCGGTACTGGCGAAGGTTGCCGCCATTTTGCGGCCGATATGGCCGGATTTGCCCATCCCCATCACCACGACCTTCCCGCCGCAGCGGAAAATCGTTTCGCAGGCGCGGGTGAAATCGTCATTTATATACTGATCGAGCTGGGCCAGACCTTCACGTTCAATTTCCAGCACCTGACGGCCTGCCTGTTGAAAGTCAAAATCCGTGGGCAAATCTATTTGCGACATGATGTTATCCCGAGTCATTCAACGAAGAGCGGCGCTGTCCAGAACAGCATCGCCAACCAAACCACAAAACCGCCGACCAGCAGCGCGCCAACCAGTCGTCCCGGCTGCTGCTGGCGGCGCCAGCACAGCACGGCGAAGATCAGGCTGACCAGCAACATCACGCCATAGTCGCGGGTAAAGGCTTCCGCCGCAAAGGCTCCCGGCGCGATCAGCGCCGGCAAACCCAGCACCAGCGCAATATTGAGGATATTTGCGCCGATGATATTGCCGATGGCAATGTCATCTTCCCCTTTGCGCGCCCCGGCGATGGCGGTGGCCAGCTCCGGCAGGCTGGTGCCTATCGCCACTACCGTCAGGCCGACGGTCAGTTCACTGATGGCAAAATAGTTTGCCAGCACCGTACTGTTATCTACCACCATGCGGGTGGCCATCGGCATGACGATCATCGCCACCCCTAACCACAGCAGAGCGACCGGCAGCGACCCTTCACGCGGCAGTTCGGCCAGCTGTTCGCGGGTCAGGCTATCGCTTCCCTGGCGTTCCGCCAGACGGGCGATTTTGATGGTGAACAGCAGCCATAGCAGCGCCAGCGCCAGTAAAAACAGGCCGTCGAGACGGGACAGTTGACCATCATAGAGCACCAGCCCTGCCAGTACGCTGACCAGCAACATTAGCGGTAATTCGCGGCGCAGAATATCAGAATGCACGGTAAATGGCCTGAGTAAGGCAGCCAGACCGAGGATCAGGAGAATATTAGTAATGTTGGAGCCGAGCGCGGTGCCCACCGCCAGATCGGTCTGTCCATGCAGCGAGGCCGCGGTGGAAACCATGATCTCTGGCAGGCAAGTGCCAATACTCACCACCGTCATACCGATGATCAGCGGCGGGATCCCCAACATGCGACAGAGGATGGAGGCGGCATAGACCAGACGATCGGCGCTGTAGACAACCAGCAATAAACCAATAATTAACAGAGCCGTCGCTAAGAGCATCTAAAGTCCTTTCTTCAGGTATAATCGTCGCCTCGCTGGGTTATCCCTACGCAGCGTAACGAATTCTTAATTTTGACTTTATGCGTGCCAAAAGTAAAACAAATGCCAGCTTTCGCTAACCTGTGCAGGTAAGATTCTGTAAAAATGTTGTGATTGTGGCGTAAGAAAGGGCGATGCTTGCCCATCAGGTGCTTAGTAAGGATGATTTTATGAGCCAAACTCAGGCGAATTTAGTTGAAGTGCGCGGTATCCGCTTTTCTCGCGGCGATCGCGTGATCTTCGACGACATCTCGCTGTCGGTGCCACGCGGTAAAATTACTGCGATTATGGGACCTTCGGGGATCGGCAAGACTACCCTGTTACGCCTGATCGGCGGACAGATCCCGCCGGACAGGGGAGAGATCCTGTTCGATGGCGAGAACGTGCCGCAGATGACCCGTTCGCGTCTGTACACGGTGCGTAAGCGGATGAGCATGCTGTTCCAGTCCGGGGCGCTGTTCACCGACCTCAATGTCTTTGACAACGTCGCCTACCCGCTGCGCGAACATACGCATCTGCCGCCTGCGCTGCTGCATACGACGGTGATGATGAAGCTGGAGGCGGTAGGGCTGCGCGGTGCGGCGAAGTTAATGCCCTCTGAGCTTTCCGGCGGCATGGCGCGCCGCGCCGCCCTGGCGAGGGCCATTGCCCTGGAGCCGGATCTCATTATGTTCGACGAACCGTTCGTCGGGCAGGATCCCATCACCATGGGCGTGCTGGTGAAGCTGATTTCTGAACTCAACAGCACGCTGGGTGTCACCTGCATCGTGGTTTCGCACGATGTGCCTGAGGTGCTGAGCATTGCGGACTATGCGTATATCGTGGCGGATAAAAAGATTGTCGCCCACGGCAGCGCCCAGTCGCTACGTGAGAATGCTGACCCTCGGGTTCGTCAGTTCATTGATGGTATTGCCGACGGCCCGGTGCCGTTCCGTTATCCGGCTGGCGACTATCACCATGATTTATTAGGCATAGGGAGTTGAGCGACTGATGCTGTTTAATGCGCTGGCCGCGCTAGGCCATCGCGGTATTAAAACCACCGCGACCTTTGGACGCGCCGGATTAATGCTGTTCAACGCCGTTGTCGGCAAGCCAGAGTTTCGCAAGCACGCGCCGCTGCTGGTTCGTCAGCTCTACAACGTCGGCGTTCTGTCGATGCTGATTATCATTGTATCGGGCCTGTTTATCGGTATGGTGCTCGGGCTGCAGGGGTATCTGGTCTTAACCACCTACAGCGCAGAGACCAGTCTTGGCATGCTGGTGGCGCTGTCGCTGCTGCGCGAGCTGGGGCCGGTGGTCGCCGCGCTGCTGTTTGCCGGTCGCGCCGGGTCGGCGCTGACCGCCGAGATTGGCCTGATGCGGGCCACGGAACAGCTCTCCAGTATGGAGATGATGGCGGTGGATCCGCTGCGCCGCGTCATTTCTCCCCGTTTCTGGGCCGGCGTCATTTCGCTGCCGCTGCTGACGATTATCTTCGTTGCGGTGGGGATCTGGGGTGGAGCGCTGGTGGGCGTGAGCTGGAAAGGCATTGATGGTGGTTTTTTCTGGACCGCGATGCAAAATGCCGTCGACTGGCGAATGGATCTGGTGAACTGCCTGATTAAGAGCCTGGTATTCGCCATTACGGTAACCTGGATTGCGTTATTCAATGGTTATGACGCTATCCCCACTTCCGCCGGGATTAGCCGGGCGACTACGCGCACCGTGGTGCATGCGTCGCTGGCGGTTCTGGGGCTGGATTTTGTGCTGACTGCGCTGATGTTTGGGAATTGAGTTCATGCAAACGAAAAAAAATGAAATCTGGGTAGGGGTGTTCTTACTGGTGGCGCTGCTGGCGGCGCTGTTTGTCTGCCTGAAGGCGGCGAACGTCACCTCGCTACGTACCGAGCCGACTTACCGTCTTTACGCGACCTTCGATAATATCGGCGGCCTGAAAGCACGCTCGCCGGTGCGCATCGGCGGTGTGGTTGTTGGCCGCGTGGCGGACATCACCCTCGACCCGAAAACCTATCTGCCGCGCGTGGAGCTCGATATCGATGAGCGCTACAACCATATCCCCGATACCAGTTCGCTGGCGATCCGCACCTCTGGCCTGCTGGGCGAGCAGTATCTGGCGCTGAACGTCGGTTTTGAAGACCCGGACCTCGGGACGACTATTCTTAAAGACGGCGGTACTATCCAGGACACCAAGTCCGCTATGGTGCTGGAAGATCTGATTGGTCAGTTCCTTTATAACAGTAAGGGCGGCGACAATCAGAATTCTGGCAATGATAAGGCCGAGGCAGAAGGTCATACTGACGCGACGCCGGCAGCCGGCACGACGCATTAATTTCAGGAGAAACACGATATGTTTAAACGCTTACTCATGGTCGCCATGCTGGTGATTGCCCCGCTGACCGCCGCCCAGGCGGCAGACCAGTCCAATCCGTATAAGCTGATGAATGAAGCGGCGCAGAAAACCTTCGATCGCCTGAAGAATGAACAGCCGAAGATCAAGGCCAACCCTAACTATCTGCGCGACATCGTCGACCAGGAGCTTCTGCCTTATGTGCAGGTGAAGTATGCCGGCGCGCTGGTGCTGGGCCGCTATTACAAAGAAGCTACCCCGGCGCAGCGTGAAGCCTATTTTGCCGCCTTCCGTGAATACCTGAAGCAGGCCTATGGCCAGGCGTTGGCAATGTACCATGGTCAGACCTACCAGATTGCCCCGGAACAGCCGCTGGGCAGCGCGACCATCATTCCGATCCGCGTCACTATCATCGACCCGAACGGCCGTCCGCCGGTACGTCTCGACTTCCAGTGGCGTAAAAATACCCAGACCGGGAACTGGCAGGCCTACGATATGATTGCGGAAGGGGTCAGCATGATCACCACCAAACAAAACGAGTGGAGCGACCTGCTGCGTACCAAGGGCGTTGATGGCCTGACCGCGCAGCTCAAAGCGATCTCCGCTCAGCCGATCACCCTGGAACAGAAAAAATAATGAGCGGGCAGCTGAGCTGGACTCGTGATGGCGAGACGCTGGCGCTGCACGGAGAGCTGGACCAGGATCTGCTGGTCCCGCTCTGGGAGGCACGCGCCCAGGCGACAGCCGGGACAGCGATCATCGATCTCAGTCAGACCACGCGCGTGGACACGGCGGGCCTGGCGCTGTTAGTACATTTTGTGGCGCTGATTCGCCGCCAGGGCCGGGAAGCGCAGCTGATCGGCAAGAGCGAAAATCTGCAAACGCTGGTCGGTCTTTACAACCTGCCTGTCGATATGATCCCATAATCTTTTCAGTGTCTTAGCGCTGAAGCTATTCCGAAAGCCCCGGCAATCTTTTCGCCGGGGCTTTTTGCTTGTTTAAGACCGCGCCACTTTCCTCTAAGATGTTGGGCTGTTTTCACTATCAGATAAATTTGAGCCCATGGAAAATCATGAAATTCAGACCGTGCTGATGAACGCACTCCCCCTCCAGGAAGTCCACGTCTCTGGCGATGGCAGCCACTTTCAGGTTATTGCTGTGGGTGAGATGTTCGATGGCATGAGTCGGGTTAAAAAGCAGCAGAGCGTCTACGCGCCGTTGATGGAATATATTGCTGACAACCGCATCCATGCGCTGTCGATCAAGGCCTTTACTCCGCAGGAGTGGGCGCGAGACCGCAAACTAAATGGCTTCTAAGCTGTGGGGGATCCCCTGCAGCGTATGTGAATTTTTAATAGAGAACAGAATCAATGGATAAATTCCGTGTTCAGGGGCCGACTCGCCTTCAGGGCGAAGTCACCATCTCCGGTGCAAAAAACGCCGCCCTGCCAATCCTCTTTTCCGCGCTGCTTGCCGAAGAGCCGGTAGAGATCCAGAACGTACCTAAGCTCAAAGACATCGATACCACCATGAAGCTGCTGAGTCAGCTGGGCGCGAAGGTAGAGCGCAATGGTTCGGTGTGGATTGACGCCGGCCCGGTCGATGTATTCTGTGCTCCGTACGATCTGGTGAAAACCATGCGCGCCTCTATCTGGGCGCTGGGCCCGCTGGTGGCGCGTTTCGGTCAGGGACAAGTCTCTCTGCCTGGCGGCTGCGCCATCGGCGCGCGTCCGGTCGATCTGCATATTAGCGGCCTGGAACAGCTGGGCGCCGAGATCAAACTGGAAGAAGGTTATGTAAAAGCTTCGGTCAATGGTCGTCTGAAAGGCGCGCATATCGTGATGGATAAAGTGAGCGTCGGCGCCACCGTCACTATCATGAGCGCAGCGACCCTCGCCGAGGGGACGACGATTATCGAAAACGCCGCTCGCGAGCCGGAGATCGTCGATACCGCGAACTTCCTTAACGCGCTGGGCGCAAAAATCAGCGGCCAGGGTACCGATCGCATCACCATCGAAGGCGTGCAGCGTCTGGGCGGCGGCGTTTACCGTGTGCTGCCGGACCGTATTGAAACCGGGACCTTCCTGGTGGCCGCAGCCATTTCCGGCGGCAAGATCCTCTGCCGTAACGCGCAACCAGATACCCTCGATGCCGTACTGGCAAAGCTGCGCGACGCCGGAGCGGACATCGAAACGGGCGAAGACTGGATCAGCCTTGATATGCATGGCAACCGTCCGAAAGCGGTTAACGTGCGTACCGCGCCGCATCCGGGCTTCCCGACCGATATGCAGGCCCAGTTCACGCTGCTCAACCTGGTCGCGGAAGGGACCGGCGTGATCACCGAAACGATCTTTGAAAACCGCTTTATGCACATTCCGGAACTGATCCGTATGGGTGCTCACGCGGAGATCGAGAGCAATACCGCGATCTGTCATGGCGTGAAGCAGCTTTCGGGCGCGCAGGTGATGGCGACCGATTTGCGTGCTTCGGCGAGCCTCGTGCTGGCAGGTTGTATCGCTGAGGGAACCACCATCGTCGATCGCATCTATCATATCGATCGTGGCTATGAGCGTATTGAAGATAAACTGCAGGCGCTGGGTGCCAATATTCAGCGCGTGAAAGGCGAGTAATCGCGTCCTGACAGGGCCCGGGTGTCTCTCCCGGGTCCTTGTCGCATAATCACATCACTTGTCCATCTTCTTCTGACGCATCATCTGCGTTCTGTCGATAAACTCATGCGTTACCGGATCATGGTAGCGTGACGGCCAGATGACCCATGGCTGTGTATCCAGCGCCGTGGCGATGATTAATTCGCCTTTCGGCCAGGGGCGGGTCAGGGCGTTCGCCAGCGTTGAAGAACTCAGACCGTGCCGTCGCGACTCTGCCGCCAGCGATGTTCCCCGTTTACGTAATCCAGCAACAATATCTGCGGGATGCCAGTCGATGAACTTATCCATAAATTCTCCTGGTGATAAAGATCCTGAACGGCCCATATGGGCAACGGAGACACTATACCCGCGCACCAGGTAAGGTTCTAACAAGTTCTGTTAAAGCGTCGGAATATTCAGAATGTATCAAGATATCGGGAAATTTACGGTAGGGAATGGATTTTTACTGGAACTTTCCCGCGCACTGCGCGGGAAGGGAGAGGGGATTAATGATCGCGCTGAACCGCGATATGCGCCAGCCCGATCAAGGCTTCACGCCAGGGGGTGTCCGGGAGAATCTGCAGCGCGGCAATCGCTTTGTCAGCTTCTTCTTCAGCACGTTTCTGCGTCCACTCCAGCGAACCGCAGGCAGCCATCGTTTCCAGGACGGCATCCAGCAGATGGCGGCCGTTGCCCTGCTCGATAGCCCCGCGGATCATCGCCGATTGATCGGCGGTACCATGGTGCATGGCGTGCAGCAGCGGTAGCGTCGGTTTGCCTTCGTTGAGGTCGTCACCGACGTTTTTACCGAGCCGCTCTCCGTCGGAGCTGTAATCGAGTAAATCGTCGATCAGCTGGAAAGCGGTGCCGAGATAGCGGCCATAATCCTGCAACGCGCGCTCTTCTTCCGCAGTGCAGTCGGCCAGCAGTCCCGCACACTGCGAGGCTGCCTCAAACAGACGCGCCGTCTTGCTGTAGATGACGCGCATGTAGTTCTCTTCCGTGATATCCGGGTCATTGACGTTCATCAGCTGCAGCACTTCGCCTTCGGCAATGACGTTCACCGCTTCCGACATGACCTCGAGGATCTTCAGCGAGCCCAGCTGGGTCATCATCTGAAAGGCGCGGGTATAGATAAAATCGCCGACCAGCACGCTGGCGGCATTGCCAAACGCCGCATTTGCCGTGGCTTTGCCGCGACGCATATCAGACTCATCGACGACGTCGTCATGCAGCAGGGTGGCGGTATGAATAAATTCAATCAGCGCAGCAATGGTGACATGCGCGCTCCCCTGATAACCCACCGCGCGCGCGGCGAGCACAGCAATCATCGGGCGAATGCGTTTGCCGCCGCCGCTGACGATGTAATAGCCTAACTGATTGATAAGCTGAACATCGGAGTTGAGTTGCTCAAGAATCGTCGCATTGACACCCGCCATATCTTGCGCGGTTAACTCATTGATTTTTTCTAAATTCATCGCAAAAGCCGGGCCAAATGTCCTGTTACCATGAATCCAGGTGGGATCACAGAAGGATTAAGACAGAATTAAAAGAAGATATGATTGTACTGAAAAATTGCCGTAGATAAACGTTGTCGTGAAAGTTGTGTTTTTTTTCTGCATTGATCGCTAATCGCTCTTGTCAAAGGCTCGCGTTTTGCGTAATATTCGCGCCCTATTGTGAATATTTATAGCGCACTCTGAATCACACGAAGAGGTGCGCGGAAGCGGAGTTTTATATGTACGCGGTTTTCCAAAGTGGTGGTAAACAACACCGAGTAAGCGAAGGTCAGACCGTTCGCCTGGAAAAGCTGGACATCGCAACTGGCGAAGCTGTTGAGTTCGCTGAAGTGCTGATGATCGCAAACGGTGAAGAAATCAAGATCGGCGTTCCTTTCGTTGAGGGCGGCGTAATCAAAGCTGAAGTTGTTGCTCACGGTCGTGGCGAGAAAGTTAAAATCGTTAAGTTTCGTCGTCGTAAACACTATCGTAAGCAGCAGGGCCATCGTCAGTGGTTCACTGATGTGAAAATTACTGGCATCAGCGCCTAAGACCTGAGGAGAGATTTAAATGGCACATAAAAAGGCTGGCGGCTCGACTCGTAACGGTCGCGATTCAGAAGCTAAACGTCTGGGCGTAAAACGTTTCGGCGGTGAAGCAGTTCTGGCAGGTAGCATCATCGTTCGTCAACGTGGTACCAAATTCCACGCTGGCACCAACGTTGGTTGCGGCCGTGACCACACTCTGTTCGCTTTGACTGACGGTAAAGTCAAGTTCGAAGTTAAAGGCCCGAAAAACCGTAAATTCATCAGCATCGTTGCTGAATAAGTTTTTCGCGTCCCGGTAACGGATGAAAGCCCCGCAACACGTTGCGGGGCTTTTTACATTCGTTTACCGGAAAATTTTTGCAGGGAAACAGGCATGAAGCAGCAGGCTGGGATTGGCATTATTCTGGCGCTTACCACCGCGATGTGTTGGGGAGCGTTGCCGATTGCAATGAAGCAGGTTCTTGAGGTGATGGCGCCGCCAACGGTGGTGTTTTATCGCTTCCTGATGGCCAGTATTGGCCTTGGCGCGATCCTCGCGATCAAAGGCAAACTGCCGCCGCTGCGGATTTTTCGCAAGCCGCGCTGGCTGGTCTTATTAGCGATTGCCACCGGCGGTCTGTTCGGTAACTTCATTCTGTTCAGTTCTTCCCTGCAGTATCTCAGCCCCACGGCTTCTCAGGTCATCGGCCAGCTATCGCCGGTGGGCATGATGGTGGCTAGCGTCGTGATTCTGAAAGAGCGCATGCGCGGCACCCAGGTGGTGGGCGCGTTGATGCTGCTCAGCGGGCTGGTGATGTTCTTCAACACCAGCCTGATTGAAATCTTTACCCGCCTGACGGACTACACGTGGGGGGTAATTTTCGGCGTTGCTGCCGCCACGGTGTGGGTAAGCTACGGCGTCGCGCAAAAGGTGTTATTGCGCCGTCTGGCATCGCAGCAGATACTATTTTTGCTGTACACTTTATGTACGATTGCATTACTGCCGCTCGCTGAGCCTGGGGTGATATCCCGGTTAAGCAGCTGGCAACTGGCATGCCTGATTTTTTGCGGGTTAAATACCCTGGTCGGCTACGGCGCGCTGGCGGAAGCCATGGCGCGCTGGCAGGCGGCGCAGGTCAGCGCGTTAATCACCTTGACGCCACTGTTTACGCTACTGTTTTCTGATTTATTATCAATGGCCTGGCCCGATGTTTTCGCCAGACCGATGTTAAACCTGATTGGTTATCTCGGTGCGTTTGTCGTGGTTGCGGGCGCGATGTATTCCGCCATCGGTCATCGTCTTTGGGGACGTTGGCGTAAGCGAGAGGCGGTAGTACCGCTGCCCCGCTCAGGCGAATGATTTACGGAGAGTAAAATGAAGTTTGTAGATGAAGCAACGATCCTGGTCGTAGCAGGTGACGGCGGCAATGGTTGCGTAAGCTTCCGCCGCGAGAAATATATTCCGAAAGGCGGCCCGGACGGCGGCGATGGCGGTGACGGCGGCGATGTCTGGCTGGAAGCGGACGAGAACCTGAATACCCTGATCGACTACCGTTTTGAAAAATCTTTCCGCGCCGAACGCGGGCAGAATGGCCAGAGCCGCGACTGTACCGGTAAGCGTGGTAAAGACGTGACGGTAAAAGTGCCGGTCGGGACCCGGGTTATCGACCAGGGCACCGGCGAGACCATGGGCGATATGACCAAACACGGTCAGCGTCTGATGGTGGCGAAGGGCGGCTGGCACGGTCTGGGCAACACCCGTTTTAAATCATCCGTTAACCGTACCCCGCGTCAGAAGACCATGGGTACGCCGGGTGATAAGCGCGACCTGCAGCTGGAGCTGATGCTGCTGGCGGACGTCGGAATGCTGGGGATGCCGAACGCCGGTAAATCCACCTTCATCCGTGCGGTCTCCGCCGCCAAGCCAAAAGTGGCTGACTATCCGTTTACCACCCTGGTACCAAGCCTGGGCGTGGTGCGTATGGACAACGAGAAGAGCTTTGTGGTCGCCGATATCCCGGGGCTGATTGAAGGCGCAGCGGAAGGCGCAGGCCTCGGTATCCGCTTCCTCAAGCACCTTGAGCGCTGCCGCGTATTGCTGCACTTGATCGACATCGAGCCTATCGACGGTTCCGATCCGGTTGAGAACGCGCGCATCATCATCGGCGAACTGGAGAAATACAGCGAGAAGCTGGCCTCCAAACCGCGCTGGTTAGTCTTTAACAAGATTGACCTGATGGACAAAGCGGAAGCCGAAGCTAAAGCGAAGGCGATTGCTGAAGCGCTTGGTTGGGAAGAGAAATTCTACCTGATCTCCGCCGCCAGCCAGCAGGGCGTGAAAGATCTGTGCTGGGACGTGATGACCTTCATCATCGAAAACCCCATCGTGCAGGCGGAAGAAGAGCAGAAGCCGGAGAAAGTCGAGTTTATGTGGGACGACTATCACCGTCAGCAGCTTGAAGAGGCCGAAGCCGAAGTGGAAGATGACGAAGACTGGGATGACGACTGGGACGAAGACGACGAAGAAGGCGTCGAATTCATCTACAAACGCTAATCCTGACTTCTTTGGATCAAAAAGGGCCGCATCTGATGCGGCCCTTTTGTTTTTAGTTGTTCTGGTACAGATCCTTATAAAGCCGGCTTTCAAAGCGCACCAACGGTATGCGGCGATTACGCTGATCGGCTGGCTCCACGGCGTAGCCGGAGAGGTATTGCACGAAGGCCACCTTTTGCCCGCTGGCGGTAGTGATGAAGCCCGCAAGGTTATAAACCCCCTGCAGTGACCCAGTTTTCGCCGAGACTTTGCCATCGACGCCCGCCTGATGGAGGCCGGCGCGATACTGCAGCGAGCCGTCATGGCCCGCCAGCGGCAGCATAGAGATGAAGTTGAGCTCGGTGTCGTGCTGGGCGATATACTGCAACACCTGCATCATGGTCGCCGGGGCGATCAGGTTGTGGCGCGACAGGCCAGAGCCGTCGGCGATGATGGTGTTGCCAAGATCAACACCAGCCTGTTGACGCAGGATCTGACGTACGGCATCGGATCCTGCCCGCCAGGTCCCTGGTACGCCGAACCGGGCATGACCGATGGTACGAAAAACGGTATCCGCAATCATGTTGTCGGATTTCTTCAGCATGATCCGCAGCAGATCGTGCAGCGGCGCCGACTGGGTGGTGGCTAATACCGTACCGGGCTCATTGGCCAGTGTCTGACGCAGCAGCGTGCCGCTATAGGCGATCCCCGCCTGCTTCAGCTCCGCTTTAAGGATCGCCCCGGCATAGCTGGCACCATCCTGTATCGCAAAGGCCAGCGGCAGCGGTTCGCTACGCTGCGGCAGGCAGCCGGTGAGGGTATAGCGGTTGAGGTCGCCCGGCACCACGTCCAGTTCGCAATACTGGGCTTCCGATGAGCCGCGCGCCAGGGTGCGAACCTGACTGAACATGGTGACCGGATAATAGGAGGCGACGCGAATGAAGGCGAGATCGCCCGGCTTCTGCGCGCTATACAGCGAGACCGAGAAGCAGTTGCGGTCGACAATCGCCGCCGCAGGCGGAGCGCTGAAGCATTGCGTCATGTCGTTCCACGGCCACCCCGGCGCTTTATCATGGCTGGCGAAGACCGAGGTATCGATAAGCACATTGCCGTCGATACGCTGCACGCCAGCTTTTTTTAGCGTCGCCACCATGTTGCGAATATCCTGCCGCTTCAGCGTTGGGTCGCCGCCGAAGCGGGCGATCAGATCGCCTTTCAGCACGCCGCCGTCCAGTGAGCCTTTGGTTTCCAGCGTGGTGGTGAAGCGAAAATCGGGCCCCAGTTGCAGCAGCGCCGCCAGCGCGGTGATGACCTTTTGCGTACTGGCTGGAAGTGCCATTTGCTGGCTGTGATAGTCGATTTCCGGCGTCGACGCGCCGACCTTTTGCGCCATAAAGGCAAGGTTCGCACCGGCGGGAAGCTGGGTGATGTACTCGTCAATATTCGCCGCCTGAGCGCTAAGCGCTATACCGGCAGTCAATCCGATGATAAATCTGGGAAATCGCATAATCTCGCGCTAACAACCTGAAGCCAGGCCGTCATACTACGGTGCAACGCCCAGTAAAGTAAACGATGACCCATAATGAACTTCGGGTTAAAATACCTATCAAATGAAAAATTGCTGCTGACCTGGGGAGTGTTTCCCGGGTCGGTTTCTTTTTGCTCGTGTCCTGCCCGTGTACAGGACAGGTGGCGGAGCGGGGCTATCCGTTCCCTGAAGGAATGATAAAGAGGTATAACTAATGCAAGCGATTCCGATGACCTTACGTGGCGCTGAAAAACTGCGCGAAGAACTGGATTATCTGAAGTCTGTGCGTCGTCCTGAAATCATTGCCGCTATTGCTGAGGCCCGTGAACACGGCGATCTGAAAGAGAATGCCGAGTATCACGCCGCGCGTGAACAGCAGGGCTTCTGCGAAGGGCGTATCAAGGACATCGAAGCGAAACTGTCCAACGCGCAGGTTATCGATATCACCAAAATGCCGAACAATGGCCGGGTGATTTTTGGTTCAACCGTCAGTGTGCTGAACCTCGATACTGACGAGGAGCAGACCTACCGTATCGTGGGCGATGACGAAGCTGATTTTAAGCAGAATCTGATCTCCGTGAACTCGCCGATTGCCCGTGGTCTGATCGGTAAAGAGCAGGATGACGTCGTGACTATCCGCACACCAGGTGGGGAAGTGGAATACGAAATTACCAAGGTTGAATACCTGTAAGGCGTATTTCCCGCTACGATGTTTATAGATTGTAAAGAAAGGAAAAAGGCCGCATAGCGGCCTTTTATCAACGTCACGAGCATGGCATTTTGCTCGCCTGGCCACAGAAATCCCTCGTTTTACACAAAGTTGTGTCGGGATTGAGGATATTCTTAGCGTGGCAGCGAGATTTTACGCTCTGGCGTTGGGCGGTACAGAACCAGCGTTTTACCGATGACCTGTACGTTACAGGCGCCGGTTTCGCGCACGATGGCTTCCACGATCAAGGCTTTAGTTTCGCGATCTTCTGAGGCGATCTTCACCTTGATGAGTTCATGGTGCCCTAACGCTTGTTCGATCTCGGCCAGTACCCCTTCGGTCAAACCATTGTTGCCAAGCATAACTACCGGCTTGAGCGGATGTGCCAGACCTTTCAGGTGCTGTTTTTGTTTAGTACTCAGATTCATCGTATTTTTTTGCTTACGTTGGGATTGAAAACGGGTCATTCTACCGCCATCTCCCATATATCGCCAAACTACCGCGTCGATTTTTACGCAGTAAAGTACGATGAACCCGAACGGGAATGTTAAATGACAGGTAAAAAGCGTTCTGCCAGCTCAAGCCGCTGGCTTCAGGAACACTTTAGCGATAAATATGTTCAACAGGCACAGAAAAAGGGGTTACGTTCCCGTGCCTGGTTTAAACTTGATGAAATACAGCAAAGTGACAAAATTTTTAAGCCGGGGATGACGGTAGTCGACCTCGGTGCTGCTCCCGGTGGCTGGTCGCAGTATGCGGTCACGCAGATCGGCAACAGCGGCCGCATCATCGCTTGCGATCTTTTACCAATGGATCCAATTGTTGGTGTGGACTTCCTTCAGGGCGATTTTCGTGATGAATTAGTCCTGAAAGCGTTACTTGAGCGAGTGGGCGACAGTAAAGTACAAGTGGTCATGTCCGATATGGCGCCGAATATGTGCGGAACACCGGCGGTGGATATTCCCCGGGCTATGTATCTGGTAGAACTGGCGCTTGAAATGTCTCGTGATGTATTAGCGCCAGGTGGTAGTTTTGTAGTGAAGGTGTTCCAGGGCGAAGGCTTCGATGAGTATCTTCGAGAAATTCGCTCCCTGTTTACGAAGGTCAAAGTTCGTAAGCCGGACTCTTCCCGCGCTCGTTCGCGTGAAGTGTATATTGTAGCGACCGGGCGTAAACCATAACCGGCAGATTTCAAACGAAAGTTTGAAAGAAACTGGATATAGAGTATCCTGACGCTGTTTTTAACACAGTTGTAATAAGAGGTTAATCCCTTGAGTGACATGGCGAAAAACCTAATACTCTGGCTGGTCATTGCCGTTGTGCTGATGTCAGTATTCCAGAGCTTTGGGCCCAGCGAGTCGAATGGCCGCAAGGTGGATTATTCTACCTTCCTGCAAGAGGTCAATCAGGACCAGGTTCGCGAAGCGCGTATCAACGGACGTGAGATCAACGTTACCAAGAAAGATAGTAACCGTTACACGACTTACATTCCGGTTAACGATCCGAAGCTGCTCGATAACCTGTTGACTAAAAACGTCAAAGTGGTTGGTGAACCACCAGAAGAGCCAAGCCTGCTGGCTTCCATCTTCATCTCCTGGTTCCCTATGCTGCTGTTGATCGGCGTCTGGATCTTTTTTATGCGGCAAATGCAGGGCGGCGGCGGGAAGGGCGCGATGTCCTTCGGCAAAAGCAAAGCCCGTATGCTGACGGAAGATCAGATCAAAACCACTTTTGCTGACGTTGCAGGGTGTGACGAAGCGAAAGAGGAAGTCGGCGAACTGGTGGAATACCTGCGTGAGCCGAGCCGCTTCCAGAAACTGGGCGGTAAGATCCCGAAAGGCGTCCTGATGGTCGGTCCTCCGGGTACCGGTAAAACGTTGCTGGCGAAAGCGATCGCTGGCGAAGCAAAAGTGCCGTTCTTTACTATTTCCGGTTCTGACTTCGTAGAAATGTTCGTCGGTGTTGGTGCATCTCGTGTGCGTGACATGTTCGAACAGGCTAAGAAAGCAGCGCCTTGCATCATCTTCATCGATGAAATCGACGCCGTCGGCCGCCAGCGTGGCGCCGGTCTTGGCGGTGGCCACGATGAACGTGAGCAGACCCTGAACCAGATGCTGGTTGAGATGGACGGCTTTGAAGGTAACGAAGGCATTATCGTTATCGCGGCGACTAACCGTCCGGACGTTCTTGACCCCGCGCTGTTGCGTCCGGGCCGTTTTGACCGCCAGGTGGTGGTTGGCCTGCCGGATGTTCGCGGTCGTGAGCAGATCCTGAAAGTGCATATGCGTCGCGTTCCGCTGGCGCCGGATATCGATGCGGCAATCATTGCTCGCGGTACCCCTGGCTTCTCCGGTGCGGACCTGGCCAACCTGGTCAACGAAGCGGCCCTGTTTGCTGCCCGCGGCAACAAACGCGTCGTCTCGATGGTTGAGTTCGAAAAAGCGAAAGACAAAATCATGATGGGTGCGGAACGCCGCTCCATGGTGATGACGGAAGCGCAGAAAGAGTCTACCGCTTACCACGAAGCGGGCCACGCGATTATCGGTCGCCTGGTGCCGGAGCACGATCCGGTACACAAAGTGACGATTATCCCGCGCGGTCGTGCGCTGGGTGTGACCTTCTTCCTGCCGGAAGGCGATGCGATCAGCGCCAGCCGTCAGAAACTGGAAAGTCAGATCTCCACCTTGTACGGCGGTCGTCTGGCAGAAGAGATTATCTACGGTCCGGAACATGTTTCTACCGGCGCGTCCAACGACATTAAAGTGGCGACGAACCTGGCGCGTAACATGGTGACCCAGTGGGGCTTCTCCGACAAACTCGGTCCGCTGCTGTATGCGGAAGAAGAGGGTGAAGTGTTCCTCGGCCGCAGCGTCGCGAAAGCGAAGCATATGTCCGATGAAACCGCGCGTATCATCGACCAGGAAGTGAAATCGCTGATTGAGCGTAACTATGGTCGTGCTCGCCAGTTGCTGAACGACAACATGGATATTCTGCACGCGATGAAAGATGCGCTCATGAAGTATGAGACCATTGATGCGCCGCAGATTGACGACCTGATGGCTCGTCGCGATGTTCGTCCGCCAGCGGGTTGGGAAGAACCAGGTTCTTCTAACAACTCTGACAACAATGGCACGCCTCGTGCGCCGCGTCCGGTTGATGAACCGCGTACGCCGAACCCGGGCAACACCATGTCAGAGCAGCTGGGCGACAAATAAGCTGCCGCTGTTGATGTCTTGTTTTAACCTTAAAACCCCGGGGCGCCCGCTCCGGGGTTTTTCTTTTTTAACCTCTTCTGTCTCAGGGATTTTGTGATGAAACTTGTAGCCCAGGGCTCAACCCTCGATCTCTCTCACCCCCACGTGATGGGTATTCTTAATGTGACGCCTGACTCCTTCTCTGATGGCGGCGCCCATAATTCGCTGATTGAGGCGGTGAAGCATGCCAATCTGATGATCAACGCCGGGGCGACCATCATTGATATCGGCGGTGAATCGACGCGGCCAGGGGCTGCTGAGGTTAGCGTGGAAGAGGAGCTTGCGCGGGTGATCCCGGTGGTGGAGGCTATCGCCCAGCGCTTTGAGGTGTGGATCTCAGTGGACACCTCCAAAGCGGAGGTTATCCGCGAATCGGCCCGAGCGGGGGCGCATATCATTAACGATATTCGTTCGCTGACCGAACCCGGCGCGCTGCAGGCTGCGGCGGAAACCGGGTTGCCGGTGTGTCTGATGCATATGCAGGGACAGCCGAAAACCATGCAGGAGGCGCCGAAGTATGAGGATGTCTTCGCCGATGTAGAGCGCTTTTTTAATGAACACATCGTGCGCTGCGAACAGGCGGGGATCGCAAAAGAAAAATTGCTGCTCGACCCGGGATTCGGTTTCGGTAAAAATCTCACCCACAATTATCAGTTGCTGGCCAGGCTGGGAGAGTTTCATCACTTTGGTCTGCCGCTGCTGGTCGGTATGTCGCGTAAGTCGATGGTCGGTCAGTTGCTGAACGTTGGGCCGTCGGAACGGCTGAACGGCAGCCTGGCGTGTGCCGTCATAGCAGCAATGCAGGGCGCGCAGATTATCCGCGTCCATGATGTCAAAGAAACGGTAGAAGCGCTGCGCGTGGTGGAAGCCACCCTCGCCGCTAAGGGAAAAAAACGTTATGAGTAACCGCAAGTATTTTGGCACCGATGGTATTCGTGGCCGCGTCGGCGATGCGCCGATCACTCCGGAATTTGTGCTTAAGCTCGGCTGGGCGGCGGGTAAAGTGTTAGCGCGCCACGGCTCGCGTAAAATTATCATCGGCAAGGATACCCGTATTTCGGGCTATATGCTGGAATCGGCGCTGGAAGCCGGGCTGGCGGCAGCGGGACTCTCTGCATCGTTCACCGGGCCAATGCCGACGCCGGCGATCGCCTACCTGACGCGCGCATTTCGCGCCGAGGCGGGGATCGTCATCTCCGCTTCACATAACCCTTTCTACGACAACGGCATCAAGTTCTTCTCCATTGAGGGCACCAAGCTGCCAGATGATGTGGAAGAGGCGATTGAAGCTGAAATGGAGAAAGAACTCACCTGTGTGGACTCGGCTGAGCTGGGTAAAGCCAGCCGTATCGTCGATGCCGCGGGGCGCTACATTGAGTTTTGTAAAGGCACCTTTCCCAACGAACTGAGCCTCTCCACGCTGAAAGTGGTGGTGGACTGTGCGCATGGCGCAACCTACCACATCGCTCCCAATGTATTCCGCGAGCTGGGCGCCCAGGTTATCGCGATGGGCTGCGAGCCTGACGGCCTCAACATCAACGAAGAGGTCGGGGCTACCGACGTGCGGGCGCTGCAGGCGCGCGTGCTGGCGGAAAAAGCCGATCTGGGCATTGCCTACGACGGCGATGGCGATCGGGTGATCATGGTTGACCATGAAGGCAATAAAGTCGATGGTGACCAGATCCTCTACATCATCGCCCGGGAAGGGCTGCGTCAGGGACAGCTGCGCGGCGGCGCCGTCGGTACGCTGATGAGCAATATGGGCCTGGAGCTGGCGCTCAAGCAGCTAGGCATCCCGTTTGCCCGCGCGAAGGTGGGCGACCGCTATGTGCTGGAGATGCTGCAGGAAAAAGGCTGGCGCATCGGTGCGGAAAACTCCGGCCATGTGATCCTGCTGGATAAAACCACCACCGGCGATGGCATCGTCGCCAGTCTGCAGGTGGTCGCGGCGATGGTACGCAACCACATGAGCCTGCATGACCTGTGCAGCGGCATGAAGATGTTCCCTCAGCTGCTGGTGAATGTGCGCTTTACCGAGGGCAGCGGCAACCCTCTGGAGAATGAGCATGTCAAAGCGGTGACCGCAGAAGTGGAAGCGGCATTAGGTAAGCGTGGCCGCGTCCTGCTGCGTAAATCGGGTACGGAGCCGCTGATCCGCGTCATGGTGGAAGGCGAGCATGAAGATCAGGTGCACGAGTTTGCGCATCGCATCGCCGAAGCGGTAAAAAGCGTCTAAGCTTGCCGGCTAAGTGGTTAAAAAGGCGGCGCTTGCCGCCTTTTTTATGATCGAATACCGGCTTTTTGCTGTTTTTTTCTGCAGTTGATACAATGTGTCGAAATTGCCCTTGCGAAGGTCATTCGCTTTGGTTAGTATTCACACCCGCTTCAGTGGGAAACGTTAAAACGTCCCACTTTATTGGTCGAAGCACTTGGTATGCGGCGAATCCGCAAGGAACAGGTTGATTATGTACGAAGCTCTTTTGGTTGTTTTCCTTATTGTAGCGATTGGCCTCGTAGGTCTGGTTATGCTGCAGCAAGGTAAAGGCGCTGATATGGGAGCCTCCTTCGGTGCAGGCGCTTCCGGCACACTGTTTGGGTCCAGCGGTTCTGGTAACTTCATGACCCGTATGACCGGCATCCTGGCTGCGCTGTTCTTCATCATCAGTCTGGCGCTGGGTAACATCAACAGCAACAAGACCAGTAAAGGAAGTGAGTGGGATAACCTGAGCGCGCCGAAAACGGAGCAAACTCAGCCAACTGCGCCGGCTCAGCCGACCAGCGATATCCCGCACTAAGTATTCTGTACCGAGGTGGTGGAATTGGTAGACACGCTACCTTGAGGTGGTAGTGCCCTAACGGGCTTGTGGGTTCGAGTCCCATCCTCGGTACCAATATTCCAGAAGAAAGACGCTGAAAAGCGTCTTTTTTTGTTTTTGTCCCCACCGACCATTTATTATTAAACATCTCTTCGCTGGTCCCCTCCTTTTGCTGTCGTTAAAGTCGCCTCGTCAAATTAACAGAGGTGAAGTGACACAATGAACAAGATCGGGGTGCTTATCGTCGCCGGCGTGCTCGGTTTAGCGGGATGCAGTTCAACATCCCCATCCAAAACGGTGGAGACGATTAATACGCTAACCGTACCGGTATCGCACAGTGAGCCGGGGACTGCGGCGAACAATGCCCAGGCGGTGACGCGCTATTTCCAGGACAATACGGCACTGATTGGTCGCCTTAATCATTCGTTGAAAAGCCATTATTTGCAGGATGTGGAGCGCCGCGATGTGTTCGACAGACACAGCGAGGCATATCAGGTGTATGGCGCGTTGACCCGCCTGGAGCAGATGGCATCCATGAATGACGTTTACCGTAAAGAGAATAATATTGCTGGTCTGCAGGAGATCAACCGTGTACTGAAAAGCGTGCCACTGACCAGCTGAGATGAGACAGGGACTGCCGGAAGGCAATCCCTGTGCATGGATTAAAAGCGAAAGTTAACCCCGGCATAGGCCCCGTCGGCGAGGGTGTTGTCGCGGTTGCCATCTTTCCCCGCCATATCGATATAACGATAGCCAGCTTCGATATTTAGCGACGGAAGCACGTTAAGGCGTAGCCCGGCATTAGCCTCCACATAATCATCGACGCCGCTGGACATCGAGTCCGGCGAGTAATAACCCTCACCGAAGAGCGTGAAGTACTGGCCGAGTGGGAGTTCTGCTCCGCCACCTGCGGCGATAGCGTAACCTTCATCACCATCTTTAGGGTTCAAATAGACCCCTTTACCGCCCAGCGTCATCAGAAAGGGTCCGAGGTTAAAGTTGTAACCCATTCCCAGTCCTACGCTGTCCCCGTCATTGTCGCTGTGGGCCCACTGGGTGTTGAACGTCATGCCAGGTTCCCCGGCACCAAAGCTGGCGGACAGATTGGTAAACTCGGCGCCGGCTTCACCATGCAGGTTAACGGATGCGCAGGCAGCGCTGCTGGCCCCTAAAGCGATCATCACGGCAACCATTTTTGGAGCAATAGACTTCATTGTTGAATTCCTTCAGATAAAAAAAAGCCCGATACGGGCGTTCGGGCAAAATTAACGGGTTCTTGGATCTCATCGTTATGGTCGCTGCAGACGGCAAACAAGAGGGGTCAACTCCCGCTGCCGCTGCTCACGCCTGGCCGATTTCCGGTGGCATATCCTGAGCTGATGCAGGCCCGGCGGTTAACGCCGTGAGTGGCAGTCTGCTGGTTGAGCTCAGGGACATGTTGTCCACCGGTAAATTCAGGAACTCAGCATAAAATTTTTCTTTTTTTACCGTTAGCGTTTATTGATTTAAATTTAAACATTTTCAACAGTAAGGTGAATAACGACAAAAAGATGGTGACGGGCGCGGGTTAGAATTTTTCCGGAAGCGAGGCGATACTTTGCAAATAACCGCCGCGGGCAAAGGCAATATAACCACCTTTCTTTAAGGCTGATAAGACATTGAGAATACTGCTGCGCGACAGATGGGTCCGGTCCTGAATATATTCCAGAATAGACACGCGCTGCCGGGTCTCTTCGGTTAAGAGCATCATTTCCAGCAGATGGTTACGGATCACCGAATAGGTTCGCTGCTGCAGGACCAGATCGTCACGATATACCATATACGAGGTATGATAAGCCAGCAGGCTGGTGACTTCTTCCCACAGGTTGTGCTGACGGAATAGCGCCGACGCCAGGTCATAATCGATACGCAGCAGTTCGGAAGAGACCTCCGCCCGCAGACTATGGCTGCGGCTGGGTTGCAGCATTTCCGCCACGCCGAACAGATGCGGCTCATAGACGGTCACCATCAATAGCTTGTCGGAATTACGAATAATCGACAGCTCGCCTTTTTTAAAAATAAAGAGTTGGGTCTTACCTTTATATTCCCACGTTAGTCTTTTTCTGGCGATCGCGTTAACGGGCGTCGCGTGTGGCTCAAGCACATCGATCAGTCGGTCAATGGCCTTTTGCGGCCTGATCGGCGGTTTAATATTCATGATGTTTATCACCAGATATGAATTAATCAATTGAGGCTATTATAGTCAACAATTTTGCCGGCCGGGTGATAAGGAAAAAATGCCTCTTTTCGATTTTTCTGCTGCTAACTGGTAACAAAAAATAAAAAGCCGGCGGAGAGCCGCCGGCAGAGAGAGTAAACATCGTCAGGCGATTATTTGCCTTTGTTTTCCAGATTTTCAACCTGCGGTAAACCCGTCGCTGAGGAGGCGCTCAGCAGGCCAGACTGCGCGTAACCGAACAGCTTCTCGCGGGTATCGGTGATATCCAGATTACGCATGGTCAGCTGGCCGATACGGTCTTCAGCGGTAAACATGGAATCGCCTTTTTCCATGGTCAGGCGCTCTGCTTTATAGGTCAGGTTGTCTGATACCGTATTGAGGATCGAGTAGTCATTGCCGCGACGCAGCTCAAGGGTGACTTCGCCGGTGATCTGGCTGGCGACCCAGCGCTGCAGCGAATCACGCAGCATCAGCGCCTGGGAATCGAACCAGCGGCCCTGATACAGCAGACGGCCCAGCTGGCGACCGTGAGCATGATACTGCTCGATAGTATCTTCGTTATGAATACCGGTCAGCAGACGCTCGTAGGCGATATGCAGCAGCGCCATCCCCGGGGCTTCATAAATGCCGCGGCTTTTCGCTTCGATAATGCGGTTTTCGATCTGGTCGCTCATGCCCAGGCCGTGACGACCGCCGATGCGGTTGGCTTCCAGCATCATTTCGACGTCATCGGAGAAGGTTTTGCCATTCAGCGCCACCGGGTGGCCCTGCTCAAAGCGTACAGTGACTTCTTCCGCAGGGATCTTCACGTTTTCGTCCCAGAACTTCACGCCCATAATCGGGTTGACGATCTTGACGCTGGAATTCAGAAACTCCAGATCTTTCGCTTCGTGGGTAGCGCCGAGCATGTTGGAGTCGGTGGAATAGGCTTTCTCGACCGACATCTTGTAGTCAAAGCCGCAGGCGATCATAAATTCGGACATTTCGTGACGGCCGCCGAGTTCATTGATGAAATCGCTGTCCAGCCACGGTTTGTAGATCTGCAGTTCAGCGTTGGTCAGCAGGCCGTAGCGATAGAAACGTTCGATATCGTTGCCTTTATAGGTGCTGCCATCGCCCCAGATGTTAACGCCGTCTTCTTTCATTGCCGCTACCAGCATGGTGCCGGTGACCGCGCGGCCCAGCGGCGTGGTGTTGAAATAGGTCAACCCGCCAGTGGTGTTATGGAAAGCGCCACACTGAATCGCGGCGATCCCTTCTGCGACCAGCTGTTTGCGGCAGTCGATCAGACGGGCACCTTCGGCGCCGTACTCTTTCGCGCGGCGCGGAATAGCATCGTAGTCGTCTTCGTCCGGTTGACCCAGGTTAGCGGTATATGCATAAGGCACGGCGCCTTTTTTGCGCATCCATAACAGCGCGGCGCTGGTATCCAGTCCACCAGAGAAAGCGATACCAATACGTTGACCAACCGGGAGATGCTTGAGAATCGTCGTCATAAAATAAAACCCTGCTCGATAGACTGTGGTGAGTTCGACCCAACAACCTTAACTGCATTTTTATGCATTAATTGTGAGTATTCATTTAACCATCTTTTACTGGCGACAGGAAGGGCTTCATCATCTTTTTGCTAAAAAAGCCTGAAATACCAGCACAAACGGCAATCGGGGGCGCTAAAATGCATGTTGACAAAATATACTAGTTGCCGTTACAATTCATCCCGATTTTATGTCCCGTCTTCGGTACCAAATCCCAGCAGTATTTGCGTCTTTTGCTCAAAAAGAGTAAAATATGCCACGTTTCAGGCGCGGGGTGGAGCAGCCTGGTAGCTCGTCGGGCTCATAACCCGAAGGTCGTCGGTTCAAATCCGGCCCCCGCAACCACTTTCCCATTAAGTACTTTTTCAAATATACTGTGAGGACTAGGTGTCCTTCGTAGCCGAATTTGAAAGAATTCTTGCGGAAGGTGTTCCAGATCGCCATGGCGATCTCAGGGTTCAGTTATCTAAAGCCCCGATTTATCGGGGTTTTTTGTTATCTGACTTCAGAATAACTGGGCTATACGCCCTTTTTTTATGTCTTGGGGGTGGGTTTGTCCACATTAGAGCAAAAATTGACAGAGATGCTCACTGCGCCGGTTGAAGCGCTTGGCTTTGAGCTGGTCGGCATCGAATTTATTCGCGGTCGCACATCCACACTGCGCATCTATATTGATAGTGAAGATGGCATCAACGTTGATGATTGTGCTGATGTGAGCCACCAGGTAAGCGCCGTCATGGATGTCGAAGACCCGATCACTGTCGCTTACAACCTGGAAGTCTCTTCGCCTGGTCTCGACCGTCCGATGTTCACCGCCGAACACTATCAACGTTTCACTGGCGAAGAAGTTGCGCTGGTGCTGCGCATGGCGGTTCAGAACCGTCGCAAATGGCAGGGCATTATCAAAGCGGTAGACGGTGAAATGATCACGGTAACCGTCGAAGGCAAAGATGAAGTGTTCGCGCTGAGTAACATCCAGAAGGCGAACCTGGTTCCCCACTTTTAACAGTCTGGATTGAGGTGAAAGGCCCCGATGAACAAAGAAATTTTGGCTGTTGTTGAAGCCGTTTCCAACGAAAAAGCGCTGCCGCGTGAGAAAATTTTCGAAGCGCTGGAAAGCGCGCTGGCAACGGCCACCAAGAAAAAATACGAACAAGAGATCGACGTTCGCGTTGAAATCGACCGTAAGAGCGGCGATTTCGACACTTTCCGTCGCTGGCTGGTTGTAGAAGAAGTGACCCAGCCGACGCGCGAGATCACGCTGGAAGCCGCGCGTTTCGAAGATGAAAGCATGAACGTCGGTGACTACGTCGAAGATCAGATTGAGTCTGTCACTTTCGACCGCATCACCACCCAGACCGCTAAACAGGTTATCGTGCAGAAAGTTCGCGAAGCCGAGCGCGCAATGGTGGTCGATCAGTTCCGCGAGCACGAAGGTGAGATCATCACCGGCGTGGTGAAAAAAGTGAACCGCGACAACATCACTCTGGATCTGGGCAACAACGCTGAAGCCGTGATCCTGCGTGAAGATATGCTGCCGCGTGAGAACTTCCGCCCGGGCGACCGCATTCGCGGCGTACTGTACGCAGTCCGTCCGGAAGCGCGTGGCGCCCAGCTGTTCGTGACCCGTTCCAAACCTGAGATGCTGATCGAACTGTTCCGCATCGAAGTGCCGGAAATCGGTGAAGAAGTGCTGGAAATCAAAGCGGCGGCTCGCGATCCGGGATCTCGTGCCAAAATCGCGGTGAAAACCAACGACAAGCGTATCGACCCGGTTGGCGCTTGCGTCGGTATGCGCGGCGCGCGCGTGCAGGCGGTTTCCACTGAGCTGGGCGGCGAGCGTATCGATATCGTCCTCTGGGATGATAACCCGGCGCAGTTCGTGATTAACGCTATGGCGCCGGCAGACGTCGCGTCCATCGTGGTGGATGAAGATAAACACACCATGGATATCGCGGTAGAAGCGGGCAACCTGGCGCAGGCGATTGGCCGTAACGGTCAGAACGTCCGCCTGGCCTCGCAGCTTAGCGGCTGGGAACTCAACGTGATGACCGTTGACGATCTGCAGGCTAAGCACCAGGCGGAAGCGCATGCCGCTATCGATACCTTCACCAAATATCTCGATATTGATGAAGATTTCGCGACAGTGCTGGTTGAAGAAGGCTTCTCCTCGCTGGAAGAGCTGGCCTATGTGCCGATGAAAGAACTGCTGGAAATCGACGGTCTGGATGAAGCCACCGTTGAAGCACTTCGTGAGCGTGCGAAAAACGCACTGACTACGCTGGCGCTGGCTCAGGAAGAAAGCCTGGGAGATAACAAACCTGCCGATGATCTGTTGAATCTCGAAGGTCTGGATCGTGCCCTGGCATTCAAACTGGCTGCCCGTGGTGTTTGTACGCTGGAAGATCTCGCCGAGCAGGGCGTTGATGACCTGGCTGATATCGAAGGGATGACCGACGAGAAAGCTGGCGAGCTCATCATGGCCGCTCGCAACATTTGTTGGTTCGGCGACGAAGCGTAATAAACTGTAGCAGGAAGGAACAGCATGACAGATGTGACTATTAAAGCGCTGGCCTCAGAGATTCAGACCTCTGTGGATCGCCTGATACAGCAATTTGCTGACGCAGGCATCCGCAAAACGGCTGATGATTCTGTGACCTCGCAAGAGAAACAAACTTTGTTGACGCACCTGAACCGTGAGCATGGTTCGGCGCCAGACAAGCTGACGTTACAGCGTAAGACGCGCAGTACGTTGAATATTCCAGGTACCGGTGGAAAGAGTAAATCGGTACAAATCGAAGTCCGCAAGAAACGCACCTTTGTGAAACGCGATCCGCAAGAGGCTGAACGCCTGGCCGCGGAAGAGCAGGCGCAGCGTGAAGCGGAAGAGCAGGCCCGTCGTGAAGCTGAAGAAGCAGCGAAACGCGAGGCGCAATTAAAAGCTGAACGTGAGGCCGCAGAACAAGCTAAACGTGAAGTCGCTGATAAAGCGAAACGTGAAGCTGCGGAAAAAGACAAAGTGAGCAATCAACATACCGACGAAATGACCAAAACCGCCCAGGCTGAAAAGATCCGTCGCGAGAACGAAGCCGCGGAACTGAAGCGCAAATCGGAAGAAGAAGCACGCCGCAAACTTGAAGAAGAAGCGCGCCGTGTAGCGGAAGAAGCACGCCGTATGGCAGAAGAAAACGAAAAAAATTGGTCTGAAACTTCAGACAGCCCGGAAGACACCAGCGACTATCACGTCACCACGTCACAGCATGCTCGTCAGGCTGAAGATGATAACGATCGTGAAGTCGAAGGCGGTCGCGGCCGCAGCCGCAGCAGCAAAGCGGCGCGTCCGGCGAAGAAAGGCAACAAACACGCTGAATCGAAAGCCGATCGTGAAGAAGCCCGTGCGGCCGTTCGCGGCGGTAAAGGCGGTAAGCACCGTAAGGGTTCTGCTCTGCAGCAGGGCTTCCAGAAGCCGGCGCAGGCCGTTAACCGTGACGTGGTGATCGGCGAAACCATCACCGTTGGCGAACTGGCTAACAAGATGGCGGTGAAAGGTTCTCAGGTCATCAAAGCGATGATGAAGCTGGGCGCCATGGCGACCATCAACCAGGTCATCGACCAGGAAACCGCACAGCTGGTTGCCGAAGAGATGGGCCACAAAGTTATCCTGCGTCGTGAAAACGAGCTGGAAGAAGCGGTAATGAGCGACCGTGACACCGGCGCGGCGGCTGAACCGCGCGCACCGGTTGTGACCATCATGGGTCACGTTGACCACGGTAAAACCTCGCTGCTGGACTATATTCGTTCTACTAAGGTTGCCTCCGGCGAAGCGGGTGGTATTACCCAGCACATCGGTGCTTACCATGTAGAAACCGACAACGGCATGATCACCTTCCTGGATACCCCGGGCCACGCCGCGTTTACCTCCATGCGTGCTCGTGGTGCGCAGGCGACGGATATCGTGGTTCTGGTGGTGGCGGCAGACGACGGCGTGATGCCGCAGACTATCGAAGCTATCCAGCACGCCAAAGCGGCGCAGGTGCCGGTGGTAGTTGCGGTGAACAAGATCGATAAGCCTGAAGCCGATCCGGACCGCGTGAAGAATGAACTGTCCCAGTACGGCATCCTGCCGGAAGAGTGGGGCGGCGAGAGCCAGTTCGTCCACGTCTCCGCGAAAGCCGGTACCGGTATCGACGACCTGCTGGACGCGATCCTGCTGCAGGCTGAAGTCCTCGAGCTGAAAGCGGTCCGTAACGGGATGGCGAGCGGCGCAGTGATCGAATCCTTCCTTGATAAAGGTCGTGGTCCGGTTGCTACCGTTCTGGTTCGCGAAGGTACTCTGCACAAGGGTGATATCGTTCTGTGCGGCTTCGAATACGGCCGTGTGCGTGCGATGCGTGACGAACTGGGTCGCGAAGTGCTGGAAGCGGGTCCGTCCATTCCGGTGGAAATCCTCGGCCTGTCCGGTGTGCCGGCTGCCGGTGACGAAGTGACCGTGGTTCGTGACGAGAAAAAAGCGCGTGAAGTGGCGCTGTATCGTCAGGGCAAATTCCGTGAAGTTAAGCTGGCGCGTCAGCAGAAATCTAAACTGGAAAACATGTTCGCTAACATGACCGAAGGCGAAGTTCACGAAGTGAACATCGTGCTGAAAGCGGACGTACAGGGTTCTGTCGAAGCGATTTCCGATTCCTTACTGAAACTGTCTACCGACGAAGTGAAAGTGAAGATCATCGGTTCCGGCGTAGGTGGTATCACCGAAACCGACGCCACCCTGGCTGCAGCATCCAACGCGATTCTGGTTGGCTTCAACGTTCGTGCCGATGCCTCTGCGCGTAAAGTTATCGAAGCGGAAAGCCTGGATCTGCGCTACTACTCCGTCATCTATAACCTGATCGACGAAGTGAAAGCGGCGATGAGCGGTATGCTGTCTCCGGAACTGAAACAGCAGATCATCGGTCTGGCTGAAGTGCGCGATGTCTTTAAATCGCCGAAATTCGGCGCCATCGCGGGCTGTATGGTTACCGAAGGGACCATCAAACGTCACAACCCAATCCGCGTGCTGCGTGACAACGTGGTTATCTATGAAGGCGAGCTGGAATCCCTGCGCCGCTTCAAAGATGACGTTAACGAAGTCCGTAACGGCATGGAATGTGGTATCGGTGTGAAGAACTACAACGACGTTCGCGTTGGCGATATGATCGAAGTGTTCGAAATCATCGAAATCCAGCGTAGCATCGATTAATCATCGGATGGCTAAGCCGCCGGGGAAGCGAAGCGCCACCCGGCAATCATTTTAAAAAGGGGCTTTAGGCCCCTTTTTTGTCTTTATTCTGGAGAATTTATTATGGCGAAAGAATTTGGTCGCCCGCAGCGCGTGGCCCAGGAGATGCAAAAAGAGATTGCGATTATCCTGCAGCGTGAAATCAAAGACCCGCGTCTGGGCATGATGACCACCGTTTCCGGTGTGGAAATGTCCCGTGACCTGGCCTATGCCAAGGTGTATGTCACCTTCCTCAACGACAAAGATGAAGCCGCGGTAAAAGCGGGCATCAAAGCGCTGCAGGAAGCCTCTGGCTTTATCCGCTCTCTGTTGGGGAAAGCGATGCGCCTGCGCATCGTGCCGGAGCTGACCTTCTTCTACGACAACTCACTGGTGGAAGGGATGCGCATGTCCAACCTGGTCACCAGCGTGGTGAAACACGACGATGAGCGTCGTGTGAACCCGGACGACAGCAAGGAGGACTGATGAGTCGTCCTCGTCGTCGCGGCCGCGACGTGCACGGCGTATTGCTGCTGGATAAGCCTCAGGGCGCCTCCAGCAACGATGTGCTGCAGAAAGTAAAGCGTATATATAACGCCAACCGCGCCGGACACACCGGCGCGCTGGATCCGCTGGCGACCGGCATGCTGCCGATCTGCCTTGGCGAAGCGACCAAGTTTTCCCAATACCTGCTGGATTCCGATAAGCGCTACCGCGTGATCGCCAAACTTGGCCAGCGCACCGATACCTCCGATGCCGACGGTCAGGTGGTGGAAGAGCGCCCGCTGACCTTTAGCGACGAACAGCTGGCGGCGGCGCTGGACAGCTTCCGCGGCGAGACGCAGCAGGTGCCGTCGATGTACTCGGCGCTGAAATATCAGGGCAAGAAGCTGTACGAGTATGCCCGTCAGGGGATTGACGTCCCGCGGGAATCCCGGCCGATTACCGTCTATGAGCTGCTGTTTATCCGCCACGAAGGCGATGAGCTGGAGCTGGAGATCCACTGCTCGAAAGGCACCTACATCCGGACGATTATCGATGATTTAGGTGAGAAGCTCGGCTGCGGCGCGCACGTGATTTTCCTGCGTCGCCTGGCGGTGAGCAAATACCCGGTTGAGCGGATGGTAACCCTCGAGCAGCTGCAGGCGCTGGTCGATCAGGCGGCGGCGCAGGATATTCCTGCCGCGCAGCTGCTCGATCCGCTGCTGATGCCGATGGACAGCCCGGCCTCGGACTATCCGCTGGTGACCATCCCGGAGACCTCCGCGGTCTACTTTAAAAACGGCAACCCGGTACGTCAGTCAGGCGCGCCGCTTAACGGGCTGGTGCGGGTGATGGAAAGCGAATCCGGCAAGTTTCTCGGCATGGGCGAAATTGACGATGAAGGCCGCGTGGCGCCGCGTCGTCTGGTGGTGGAATACCCGGCGTAAGCGCTTTTCTTGCGATAAAAGCCTGCTACGAGTAGAATATCGCCGCTTAACGTCCGCTAAAGTGTTTTAACATTTTCGGGCGTTGCATCAGGGGTCGCTGAATTAGAGATCGGCACCCTTTCTTTCTTTTAATTTCTGGAGTTCTAAAATGTCTCTAAGCGTTGAAGCTAAAGCAAAAATCGTTTCTGAGTTTGGTCGTGGCGAAAACGACAGCGGTTCTACCGAAGTTCAGGTTGCACTGCTGACTGCACAGATCAACCACCTGCAGGGCCACTTTGCAGAGCACAAAAAAGATCACCACAGCCGTCGTGGTCTGCTGCGCATGGTTTCTCAGCGTCGTAAACTGCTCGACTACCTGAAACGTAAAGATGTTGCACGTTACTCCGCGCTGATCGAGCGTCTGGGTCTGCGTCGCTAATTCTGCGAGTTTCAGAAAAAGGGGCCTGACGGCCCCTTTTTTCGACCGGGCGGCAGCAATTCATTCAAAACTCATGTATTGTTGCTAGTAATGATCTTCATGCAGAGGTTCGCGCGGCTAATGAGAGGCTTCATCCGCAGGGGCGGGTAAAGGTTGTCATTAGTCGCGAGGATGCAGAGGATCGGGTCAATAGACGCTATGTCGTGGATATGGCGTGATTTATAGATAAAAAGGATAGAATTTTGCTTAATCCGATCGTTCGTAAATTCCAGTACGGCCAGCATACCGTGACCCTGGAAACCGGCATGATGGCGCGCCAGGCAACGGCCGCTGTGATGGTTAGCATGGATGACACTGCGGTATTCGTGACCGTTGTGGGCCAGAAAAAAGCGAAGCCAGGCCAGGACTTTTTCCCGCTGACGGTTAACTACCAGGAGCGCACCTACGCTGCCGGTAAAATCCCGGGTGGTTTCTTCCGTCGTGAAGGCCGCCCAAGCGAAGGCGAAACCCTGATCGCGCGTCTGATTGACCGCCCGGTTCGCCCGCTGTTCCCGGAAGGCTTCGTTAACGAAGTACAGGTTATCGCCACCGTGGTTTCCGTTAACCCGCAGGTTAACCCGGATATCGTCGCGATGATCGGCGCTTCCGCAGCGCTGTCCCTGTCTGGTATTCCGTTCAATGGCCCAATCGGCGCCGCGCGCGTGGGTTACATCAACGACCAGTACGTACTGAACCCGACCCAGGAAGAGCTGAAGTCCAGCAAACTGGATCTGGTGGTGGCCGGTACCGAAGCGGCCGTACTGATGGTGGAATCCGAAGCGGAACTGCTGAGCGAAGACCAGATGCTGGGCGCGGTGGTCTTTGGCCACGAGCAGCAGCAGATTGTTATCCAGAACATCAACGACCTGGTGAAAGAAGCCGGTAAACCACGTTGGGACTGGCAGCCGGAAGCCGTCAACGAAGCGCTGAACGCGCGCGTTGCTGCGCTGGCTGAATCCCGCCTGAGCGATGCTTACCGTATCACCGACAAACAAGAGCGTTACGCTCAGGTTGATGTGATCAAATCTGAAACCATCGCTACGCTGGTTGCAGAAGATGAAACCCTGGACGCTAACGAACTGGGTGAAATCCTGCACGCTATCGAGAAAAACGTGGTTCGTAGCCGCGTGCTGGCCGGTGAGCCGCGTATCGATGGTCGCGAAAAAGATATGATCCGTGGTCTGGACGTTCGTACCGGCGTTCTGCCGCGTACTCACGGTTCCGCACTGTTCACCCGTGGCGAAACGCAGGCGCTGGTTACCGCGACGCTGGGTACCGCACGCGATGCGCAGAACATCGATGAACTGATGGGCGAGCGTACCGACTCCTTCCTGTTCCACTACAACTTCCCTCCGTACTCCGTAGGTGAAACTGGCATGGTGGGGTCTCCGAAGCGTCGTGAAATCGGTCACGGTCGTCTGGCTAAGCGCGGCGTTCTGGCCGTGATGCCGACTATCGAAGAATTCCCGTACACCGTACGGGTGGTGTCTGAAATCACCGAATCTAACGGCTCTTCTTCCATGGCTTCCGTCTGCGGTGCCTCTCTGGCGCTGATGGACGCTGGTGTGCCGGTGAAAGCCGCCGTGGCGGGTATTGCCATGGGTCTGGTGAAAGAAGGCGACAACTTCGTCGTGCTGTCTGACATCCTCGGTGACGAAGACCACCTTGGCGATATGGACTTCAAAGTAGCGGGTTCCCGCGACGGTATCTCTGCGCTGCAGATGGATATCAAAATTGAAGGTATCACCAAAGAAATCATGCAGGTTGCATTGAACCAGGCTAAAGGTGCGCGTCTGCACATCCTGGGCGTGATGGAGCAGGCGATTAACGCGCCGCGCGGCGATATCTCTGAATTCGCACCGCGTATCCATACCATCAAGATCAACCCGGACAAGATCAAAGACGTTATCGGTAAAGGCGGTTCTGTTATCCGTGCCCTGACCGAAGAGACCGGTACCACCATCGAAATCGAAGATGACGGTACCGTGAAGATCGCAGCGACTGACGGCGACAAAGCACAGCATGCTATCCGTCGTATCGAAGAGATCACCGCTGAGATCGAAGTTGGCCGTATCTACAATGGTAAAGTGACCCGTATCGTTGACTTTGGCGCGTTCGTTGCCATCGGCGGCGGTAAAGAAGGTCTGGTTCACATCTCGCAGATCGCTGACAAGCGCGTTGAGAAAGTGACTGACTACCTGCAGATGGGTCAGGAAGTGCCGGTTAAGGTTCTGGAAGTTGACCGCCAGGGCCGTGTCCGTCTGAGCATCAAAGAAGCAACTGAACAGACTCCGTCTGCCGCAGCGCCGGAAGTTCCGGCTGCCGAGCAGGGCGAGTAAGGTTGCCGTTAGCCCTCCGCTTTTGCGGAGGGCGTTTTACGGGCAGGACGCCTCGTTTGCAGCCGGGGAACAGGACGTTCATCCAATCGTTGTCTTCGGGAGTGGGAAATGAAGCCTTTTTTGCGCTGGTGTTTCGTGGCGACAGCTCTCACGCTGGCAGGATGCAGTAGCACCGCCTGGCGTAAGGACGCCGTCCTCGCAGTACCATTGCAACCGACTTTACAGCAAGAAGTGATTCTGGCACGTATGGAACAAATTCTTGCCAGTCGGGCTTTATCCGATGACGAACGCGCACAGCTTTTATATGAGCGCGGAGTGTTGTATGATAGTCTCGGTCTGAGGGCATTAGCGCGAAATGATTTTTCACAAGCGCTGGCAATCCGACCCGATATGCCTGAAGTATTCAATTACTTAGGTATTTACTTAACGCAGGCAGGCAATTTTGATGCTGCCTATGAAGCGTTTGATTCTGTACTTGAGCTTGATCCAACTTACAACTACGCGCACTTGAACCGCGGTATCGCCCTGTATTACGGCGGCCGGGCTAAGTTAGCGCAAGATGATCTGCTGGCGTTTTATCAAGACGATCCCAATGATCCTTTCCGTAGCCTGTGGCTTTATATCGCCGAGCGTAAACTCGACGAGAAGCGGGCGCTTGAAGCACTCAGAGAGCGCTTAGACAAGTCGGACAAAGAGCAATGGGGATGGAACATTGTCGAGTTCTACCTTGGCGACATTAGCGAAAAAGAGCTGATGACTCGTCTGAAGGCAGACGCAACGGATAACACCTCGCTCGCTGAGCATCTCAGTGAAACCAACTTCTATTTAGGTAAGTACTACCTAAGTCTGGGGGACAAGGACAGCGCTACGGCACTGTTCAAACTGGCGGTCGCCAACAACGTACATAACTACGTTGAGCACCGATACGCATTGTTGGAATTATCGCTCTTGGGCCAGGAGCAAGATGACCTGGCAGAATCGGACCAGCAATAGCTGACGAACACATCAGCCCATAGTTTTTTGCTTGCCATCACCTTCGCGGGTGAGGGCGTTGTTGTTCGTTAATACACCTACTTTGAGCCGGTTCACACTTTTCAATGAAAATTACCGTAAATTTTCACGATGAGTTATGTAGACTGGCCGCCATTAATTTTGAGGCACACGTACTACATGGCTGAATTCGAAACCACTTTTGCAGATCTGGGCCTGAAGGCTCCTATCCTTGAAGCGCTTAACGATCTGGGTTACGAAAAACCATCTCCGATCCAGGCTGAGTGCATTCCGCATCTGCTGGACGGCCGCGACGTTCTGGGTATGGCCCAGACCGGTAGCGGTAAAACCGCAGCGTTTTCTTTACCGCTGCTGAACAACATCGATCCTGAGCTGAGAGCACCACAGATCCTGGTGCTGGCGCCGACCCGCGAGCTGGCGGTACAGGTTGCTGAAGCAATGACGGAATTCTCTAAACATATGCGCGGCGTAAACGTGGTTGCCCTGTACGGCGGCCAGCGTTATGACGTGCAGCTGCGCGCCCTGCGTCAGGGTCCGCAGATCGTTGTCGGTACCCCGGGTCGTCTGCTGGACCACCTGAAGCGCGGCACCCTGGACCTCTCTAAACTGAGCGGTCTGGTACTGGATGAAGCAGATGAAATGCTGCGCATGGGCTTTATCGAAGACGTAGAAACCATTATGGCGCAGATCCCGGAAGGGCATCAGACCGCACTGTTCTCCGCCACCATGCCGGAAGCGATCCGTCGCATTACCCGCCGCTTTATGAAAGAGCCGCAGGAAGTGCGTATTCAGTCCAGCGTGACCACTCGTCCGGACATCAGCCAGAGCTACTGGACTGCCTACGGTATGCGTAAAAACGAAGCGCTGGTGCGTTTCCTGGAAGCGGAAGATTTTGATGCGGCGATTATCTTCGTCCGTACCAAAAACGCGACCCTGGAAGTGGCTGAAGCGCTGGAGCGTAACGGCTACAACAGCGCGGCGCTGAACGGCGACATGAACCAGGCGCTGCGTGAGCAGACCCTGGAGCGTCTGAAAGACGGTCGTCTGGATATCCTGATTGCGACTGACGTGGCAGCCCGTGGTCTGGACGTTGAACGTATCAGCCTGGTGGTGAACTACGACATCCCGATGGATTCTGAATCCTACGTTCACCGTATCGGTCGTACCGGTCGTGCGGGCCGCGCGGGCCGCGCGTTGCTGTTCGTTGAGAACCGTGAACGTCGTCTGCTGCGCAACATCGAACGTACGATGAAGCTGACCATCCCGGAAGTGGAGCTGCCGAACGCAGAGCTGCTGAGCAAACGTCGTCTGGAAAAATTCGCCGCGAAAGTCCAGCAGCAGCTGGAAAGCAGCGATCTGGACCAGTACCGTGCGCTGCTGGCGAAAATCCAGCCGACGGCGGAAGGCGAAGAGCTGGACGTGGAAACGCTGGCTGCCGCGCTGCTGAAAATGGCCCAGGGCGAACGCTCGCTGATCGTGCCGCCGGATGCGCCGATGCGTCCGCGTCGTGAGTTCCGTGACCGTGACGATCGCTTCGAGCGTCGTGGCGACCGCAACGATCGCGCTCCGCGTGGCGATCGCGAAGATCGTCCGAAGCGTGAGCGTCGTGACGTAGGCGATATGGAACTGTATCGCATTGAAGTGGGTCGCGATGACGGTGTTGAAGTGCGTCATATCGTTGGCGCGATCGCTAATGAAGGCGATATCAGCAGCCGCTACATCGGTAACATCAAGCTGTTCGCTTCTCACTCCACCATCGAACTGCCGAAAGGGATGCCGGGCGAAGTGCTGCAGCACTTTACTCGTACCCGCATCCTGAACAAGCCGATGAACATGCAGCTGCTGGGCGATGCGCAGCCGCGCACCGAACGTCGTGGCGGTGGTGAACGTCGTGAAGGTGGTCGTAGCTTCGGCGGTGAGCGTCGTGAAGGCGGTCGTGGCTTCGGTGGCGAGCGTCGTGAAGGTGGTCGTGGTGATGGTCGTCGTTTCAGCGGCGAACGTCGTGAAGGCCGTGCGCCGCGTCGTGACGATGCATCCGCGCCGCGCCGCGATGACTCTGCCGGTCGCCGTCGCTTCGGTGGCGATGCATAATTAACGCAGCCCGCTAGCGTAAACTAAATAATACAGCCCCGATCGTCATGATTGGGGCTTTTTTTATTTCTTTTGTACTCGTGTACTGGTACAGTGCGTCACACCCATCGTGGGAAAGTATTTTTGACTGGAGATTTCGGTAAATGGCGACACTAACCACTACGGCAACCCGTCCGTCCCTGTTTGGCGGCGTGGTGATCATCGGCGGCACGATTATCGGCGCGGGTATGTTCTCGCTGCCGGTGGTGATGTCCGGCGCGTGGTTTTTCTGGTCGCTGGCGGCGCTGGTTTTCACCTGGTTCTGCATGCTGCACTCCGGTCTGATGATCCTCGAGGCCAACCTTAACTACCGGATCGGCTCCAGCTTCGACACCATTACCAAAGATCTGCTCGGCAAGGGCTGGAACCTGGTCAACGGCGTGTCGATCGCCTTTGTGCTGTATATCCTGACCTACGCCTATATTTCAGCCAGCGGCTCGATACTGCATCATACGTTTAGCGAGATGTCGCTGAAGGTGCCGGCGCGGGCGGCGGGTTTTGGCTTTGCGCTGCTGGTGGCATTTATCGTCTGGATGAGCACCAGGGCGGTGAGCCGCATGACGGCTGTTGTGCTCGGCGCCAAGGTGATCACTTTCTTCCTGACCTTCGGCAGTCTGCTGGGGCACGTCGAGCCGACGACGCTGTTTAACGTTGCGGAAAAGAACGCCTCCTATGCGCCATATCTGCTGATGACGCTGCCGTTCTGCCTGGCCTCGTTTGGCTACCACGGCAACGTGCCGAGCCTGATGAAATACTACGGCAAAGATCCACGCACCATTATCCGCTGCTTAACCTACGGTACGCTGCTGGCGCTGGGTCTGTACGTGGTCTGGCTGCTGGTGACGATGGGCAATATCCCGCGTCCGCAGTTTATCGACATCGCGCAGAAGGGCGGCAACATTGATGTGCTGGTGCAGGCCCTGAGCGGGGTGCTGAACAGCCGGAGCCTGGATCTGCTGCTGGTGGTGTTCTCTAACTTTGCCGTCGCCAGCTCGTTCCTTGGCGTCACGCTGGGGCTGTTCGACTACCTGGCGGATCTGTTTGGCTTTGACGACAGCGCGCTGGGGCGCTTTAAAACTGCGCTGCTGACCTTTATTCCGCCGATGATGGGCGGGCTGGTGAAACCTGATGGCTTCCTCTACGCCATCGGCTATGCCGGCCTGGCGGCGACGATCTGGGCGGCGATTGTACCGGCGCTGCTGGCTCGCGCCTCGCGTAAACGCTTCGGCAGCCCACAGTTCCGCGTATGGGGCGGAACACCGATGATTGTGCTGATCCTACTGTTTGGCCTTGGCAATGCGGTTGTACACATTCTGTCGAGCGTTAATCTGCTGCCTGTTTACCAGTAAGAGGCTTACCCGGTGGCGCGACGTCCACCGGGCCTGGATTTTGATTAACCCAACAATTCCTCTTTCACCTGCATCGCTAAATCGAAAGAATGCAGGCGCGCCTGGTGGTCGAAGATCTGGCCATTGACCATGATTTCGTCCGCCTCGGTTTCCCGCAAAATCGACGCTAAGCCGTGGCGGACTTTAGCTTTATCACCCACCAGCGACATGCGCAGCGCCTGCTCCACGCCATACTGCTCGGACGCTGACCACAGCTGATGCATATTTTCCACCGGCGGCGGCAGCTGTCCGGTTTCGCCGCGACGCAGCTTCACAAACGCCTGCTGCATGGAAGTGAAGAGAAACTCCGCATCGCGGTTGCTGTCGGCGGCGATGATATTGATGCACACCATCGCATACGGTTTTTCCAGCCGCGCGGAGGGCGTAAAGTTGCTGCGATACAGGTGCAGGGCCTGGAACAGCATATCCGGCGCGAAGTGCGAGGCGAACGCGAACGGCAAACCGAGCTGCGCCGCCAGCTGGGCGCTGTAGAGGCTTGAACCCAGCAGCCACACCGGAATGCGCTCCCCGTAGCCGGGAACCGGGCGCACGTGCGGGTTCGGATCGCGGGCGTCAAACCAGTCCACCAGTTCCGCCACGTCGCGCGGGAAGTTATCGACATCGCCGCTCATATGGCGACGCAGGGCGCGCATGGTGGGCTGATCGCTGCCCGGCGCGCGGCCAAGGCCGAGGTCGATACGCCCGGGATAGAGGGTGTTCAGGGTGCCGAACTGCTCGGCGATCACCAGCGGCGAATGGTTGGGCAACATCACGCCACCGGAACCCAGGTGCAGGGTAATGGTATTGGCGGCGAGATAGCCAATCAGCACCGAGGTCGCTGCGCTGGCAATGCCGACCATATTGTGGTGCTCCGCCAGCCAGTAGCGGTGATAACCGCGCGATTCGGCCAGCCGGGCGAGATCCAGAGAGTGGGTAAAGGCTTCTTTGGCAGAAGATCCTTGCGGGATCGGCGCCAGATCGAGCACCGAGAACGGAACAGATTTGTCAGTCATAAAGGCTCACTTTGCTACAGCATCGTCATCAGATTGAAGGTCTTCTTCCAGCCTGGCGCATCCAGGAGGCGCCAGCCAGAAAAGCTGCATCTTTAATAATGCATTAAAATCTGAGCACTGCTGTTAACAAAGTGAGCGGTTTATCAGGCCTGCAGCGCCAGCCCGGGCAGCCGTTTCCAGTAGCCGTTGCAATCGCTGTTGCCGGTGAGCGCCAACGGCGCAGCGCCGTTTTCATTGGCGCGGAAGGCGTCGAGCATGGCGAAGGTCTCGTTGCCCATCGGCGACAGGCGTACCATATCCACCAGGCCGTGCATGGACGTCAGCTCATTGCCCAGGTTGTAGACATAGCCGCTCATGGTCTGGATACCGTTGAGCACGAACACCTGCTGGTTCTCCTGGGACAGCATGCTGCGCCCAGTTGGGTATTTGATGCAGCAGGTCTCGCACTCATCCTTTGGCCTATCTTCCGAGCGGGCGGTAAAGCAGCGGGCGGAATAAGCCAGCGGCAGATGGCCGTAGCTTAGCACTTCGACTTCAAACTGATTGCGAATGCCCAGCTCTTCGCACTGGGTCAGTAAATTAGCCAGCCAGTCGCGGGAAAGCTCCACCGGCATGCACCAGCGCACCATGCCCTGTTTTAACAGCAGGCGCAGGGTAACGGCGTTGTAGCAGTTCAGCGCATGCCCGGCGACGAACGGCAGCTTGCGTTCGGCGCAGAGGTTGACCACGCCCAAATCGCTGGCCTCAATCAGGAACTCACCGTTATCGACATAGCGCTTTAGCTCGCCCAGTTCGGAGGAGGCCTGCACCAGCGCGAGGGTAGACAGCACCACCTGTTTGCCGCTCCCGGCCAACGCTTTCGCCATCTCAATCCAGTCGCCGACTTTGGTAGCGCGGCGTTTGCTGCACACCGCTTCGCCGAGATAAATGGTGTCGGCGCTGCAGTTTGCTGCCTGCTGGTAAAAATTTTCCAGCGTCTCTTTTGGCCAGTAGTAAAGCACTGGCCCTAATGAATATTTCATGTTTCTCACTGCCATTTACGGTGGTAGGCGCCAAGGGTGGTTTGTGTACCTTCGGACATGGAGCCAAGGGTTTCCATCCATGCGGATTGCGGCACGAAATTCTGTGGATCGGCTTTGCAGCGATCGATCGCCTGGCGCCAGACTTTCGCTACCTGGGTGACGTAGGCCGGGCTGCGCTGACGGCCTTCGATTTTCACTGAGGCGATATTGGCGGCCATCAACTCCGGCAACAGTTCCAGGGTATTGAGGCTGGTGGGCTCCTCCAGCGCGTGATAGCGCTCGCCATCGACCAGGTAGCGGCCTTTACACAACGTCGGGTAACCGGCGTTTTCCCCATCCTGATAGCGGTCAATCAGCACTTCATTGAGGCGCGATTCCAGCCCCTGTGGGGTTTGCTGCCAGCGCACGAAGCGGGCAGGCGAGCAGGCGCCGACGGTGTTGGGCGATTCGCCGGTCAGGTAGGAAGAGAGATAGCAGCGGCCTTCCGCCATGATGCACAGGCTGCCGAAGGCAAAGACTTCCAGCGGCACCGGCGTGGCGCGAGCCAACTGTTTCACCTGGTGAATAGATAACACCCGCGGCAGTACGACGCGCGCCACGTCGAAGTTGCGATGATAGAAGCGAATGGCCTCTTCATTGGTGGCGGAAGCCTGTACCGACACATGGCGTTCTATATGCGGATAGCGCTCCGCGGCGTACTCCAGCATGGCGATATCGGCCAGAATGAGCGCATCGGCGCCCAGCTGAGCTGCCATATCCACCGCGCGCTGCCAGCGGGCGTAGCCGTCGGGGTGGGCGAAGGTGTTGATGGCGATATGCAGCTTACGACGGTGCTGATGCACAAAGCTGACGGCTTCCTGCAGTTTCTTTTCGGTGAAATTAAGGCCGGCAAAGTGGCGGGCGTTGGTGTCATCTTTCAGCCCGATATAGACGGCATCGGCGCCGTTTTCGATGGCCGCCTTAAGCGCCGGAAGGTTACCGGCTGGGCAGAGCAGCTCCATAATTTTTCCTGAAAAATGCGGCCCGTCAGGGACGCTGAATGGTTAACGAGCAGGGATTTTAGTTAACCTTCTGGTGACAATTTTTGATTTGAGGCAGTTAAAAGTGTATTGGCGGCGCCAATAACGGGCTGCCGTCATCGCGTTTTTGTTGATTTACGCCGCTATGTTGTTTATGTGATATGGCACAATAGCGGCACAATTGCATTCATGGAGTAAAGCTTGTGTTGGATAAACTGCGTTCCCGGCTGGTCCACTTTGGCCCGTCTTTAATGAGCGTGCCGGTTAAGCTGGCGCCTTTTGCCCTCAAGCGCCAGGTGCTGGAGCAGGTGCTTAGTTGGCAGTTTCGCCAGGCGCTGGCGGAGGGAGAGCTGGAGTTTCTCGAGGGGCGCTGGTTAAGTATTCATGTGCGTGACATCGGTCTGCTGTGGTATACCTCGGTAGTCGATGGTCGCCTGGTGGTCAGCCAGCAGGCGGACGCCGACGTCAGCTTCAGCGCCGACGCCAGCGATCTGTTAATGATCGCCGCGCGCAAGCAGGATCCGGATACGCTATTCTTCCAGCGTCGTCTGGTTATTGAAGGCGATACGGAGCTGGGGCTGTATGTAAAAAATTTGATGGACGCCATTGAGCTCGAGCAGATGCCCAAAGCGCTGCGCGTGATGTTGCTGCAACTGGCGGATTTTGTCGAAGCTGGACTGAAGAGCCCGCAGAAACCTGAACAGACATCGGTAGGTGAGGCATGCTGATTCGAGTGGAAATTGGGATTGATGCACCGGGAATCGACGCGCTGCTGCGTCGTACCTTCGGCCGCGATGCCGAAGCGCAGCTGGTGCACGATCTGCGTGAAGATGGACTGATCACGCTGGGGGTAGTGGCGACGGATGATGAAGGCCAGGTGATCGGCTACGTTGCCTTCAGCCCGGTTGCGGTGGAAGGTGAAGAGCTACAGTGGGTCGGCCTGGCGCCGCTGGCGGTGGATGAACGCTACCGTGGACAGGGCATTGGCCGGCAGCTGGTCTATGAAGGGCTGGATTCGCTGAATGAGTTTGGCTATGCCGCGGTGGTGACGCTGGGCGACCCGGAGTTATACCGTCGCTTTGGTTTTGAACCGGCCGCGCGCTTCGATCTCCGCTGCCGCTGGCCGGACAGCGCGGAGGCGTTCCAGGTGCACCGCCTGGCGGATGACGCCCTCGAAGGTGTCCACGGCCAGGTCGAATACAGCGACCACTTTAATCGTTTTTGAGCCTTGCCAGCAGGGTTTCGACGGTATCTTCTCCGGCAACGAGGCGCTCTTTTTCGCGCTTCGTTAGCTGCTTAATGCGGTATTCCAGCCGCAAAGCAAGTGAGTGTTCACCAACTTCATGGCTAAAGGCCAGCTGCAGGTCGCCTTTGCCGCGCAACGCCTTCGCGCCTTTCCCTGCCTGATGCTGGCGAAAGCGGCGCGGCACATCGGTGGTGATGCCGGTATAGAGGCGATTATCCGCGGTTCGAATGAGATACAGAAACCAGCACACGGTTATAAAGTCACTATGGTAAGGTGTAGGCACCATAGCATAATGGAGAAGAAAGATGGATACGCTTGCCGCCATTGGCCGCTGGCTGAGTAAACAGCACGTCGTCACCTGGTGCGTCTCCCGCGACGACGAGCTGTGGTGTGCGAACGCCTTTTACGTCTATGACCCGGATAGCGTGGCCTTTTATCTGCTCAGCGATGAGCACACCCGCCACGGCCAGATGACCGGCGAGCGGGCGAAGGTGGCCGGCACGGTCAACGGCCAGCCAAAAACCGTGGCCCTGATCCGCGGCGTGCAGTTCCAGGGCGAGATCCGCCGATTGCGCGGCGACGAAGAGGCGCGTATGCGTCAGCGCTACGTCAAGCGCTTCCCGGTGGCCCGCATGTTGTCGGCGCCGGTTTGGGAGATTCGTCCGGACGAAATCAAGTTTACCGACAACACGCTGGGGTTCGGGAAAAAGCTACACTGGCGGCGCGATGCCGGCGCCGAGCAGGCGTAGCGCTTCGCGATTGAAGGCCGGCAGATCGTCCGGCGTTCTGCTGGTGACCAGCTGTTCGTTATCGACCACCACCTCCTGGTCGTAAAACTCGCCCCCGGCGTTTTTCACATCCACCACGATCGGTTTTACCGCCGTGAGCTTACGCCCGCGGATCACATCGGCGCTGATCAGCAGCTGCGGGCCGTGGCAGATGGCGAAGACCGGCTTCCCGCCGTTGACAAAATCGCGGGTAAAGGTGACAAAGCGTTCATCCCCGCGCAGCTGGTCAGGGGAATAGCCCCCGGGCAGCAACAAGGCATCAAATTCACCCGGTGTGACGTCATCAATGGCCCGATCGATGGCGACCTCTGCTTCTCCCTGTTTACCCTTCACCGTCTTGCCAGCCTGCTTTTCGATGGTCACGACCTGATGCCCGGCGAGCTTAAACGCCTCGGCGGGAGAGGTAAATTCAGAATCTTCAAAGTCGTCGGTAATGAGCACGGCTATCTTTTTACTCATGTTTCCTCCGCTATCTGGATGGTCAATGAGGTAATTCCATGATGATGGTGGATACTTACCTTGTAAGGTATTAAGCCTGGAACATGAGCCCGAAAGTGCAAGGCGGAGAATTCTGTAAAGGAGAATCAATGAGTCAGGTATTATTGACCGGCGCGACCGGGTTAGTTGGCGGTCACTTACTTCGGCTGCTGCAGAATGAGCCGAGCATCAGCGCCATCGCCGCCCCGACGCGTCGCCCACTGGCGCCGGCGGAAGGGGTTTTTAATCCGCACGATCCGCAGCTGACTGATGCCCTGGCGCAGGTGGTTGACCCGGTGGATATCGTTTTCTGCTGTCTGGGAACGACGCGCCGGGAGGCCGGGAGCAAAGAGGCCTTTGTCCATGCTGACTACACGCTGGTGGTTGATACCGCGCTGACCGGCAAACGGCTGGGTGCGCAACATATGCTGGTGGTCAGCGCGATGGGCGCCAACGCCCACTCGCCGTTTTTCTACAATCGGGTGAAGGGGGAAATGGAGGCGGCGCTGATCGAGCAGGGTTGGCCGCGGCTGACCATTGCCCGGCCGTCGATGCTCTCAGGCGAGCGGGAAAAAAAGCGGGCCAATGAGACCTTCCTCGAACCGCTGTTCCGACTGTTACCGGGGAACTGGAAATCCATTGCGGCCCGCGACGTGGCGATTGCCCTGCTGGCGGAGGCGCTGTCGTCTACTCACGAAGGGGTGCAAATTCTCTCATCGTCCGAGCTACGGGAGCGTGCCGCGCGGCAGGCGGAATAGCGGTTTGCAAACGCAGGCTTCCGGCGTAGTATTCACGGCTTCAATTCATATCCACATTTCTTGCTGGGGAATGCTATGGCTGGTCAGTCTTCATCTCAGGCGGCGTCACCATTTCAATGGTGGAAGCCCGCGCTTTTCTTTCTCGTCGTGATTGTCGGCCTGTGGTTCGTCAAATGGCAGCCATACTACGGGAAAGCCTTCACCGCTGCGGAAACCCACAGTATCGGTAAATCCATTCTCGCCCAGGCCGACGCTAACCCGCTGAAGGCGGCGTGGGACTACACGGTGGTTTACTTCCTTGCCGTCTGGAAAGCGGCGGTGCTCGGCGTGCTGCTCGGGTCGCTGATCCAGGTGCTGATCCCGCGCGACTGGCTGCTGCGCACCCTGGGACAATCGCGTTTTCAGGGGACGCTGCTGGGGACGATTTTCTCGCTGCCAGGCATGATGTGCACCTGCTGCGCCGCGCCGGTCGCGGCCGGGATGCGCAAACAGCAGGTGTCGATGGGGGGAGCGCTGGCGTTCTGGATGGGCAACCCGCTGCTCAACCCGGCGACGTTGGTGTTTATGGGCTTCGTGCTGGGCTGGCAGTTTGCGTTGGTTCGCCTGGTGGCGGGCCTGGCGACGGTGTTGATTGTCGCGACGCTGGTGCAGAAATGGGTAAAAGAGGCGGCGACGCAGCCTGCCGTGGTGCCTGAAGCGCAAGCGAAAGCGGCCCAGGGCGGCTTCTTTAGCCGCTGGCTGCGGGCGCTGTGGACGTTGTTCTGGAACACCATCCCGGTTTATATCCTCGCGGTACTGGTGCTGGGGGCGGCGCGCGTCTGGCTGTTCCCGCACGCCGATGGCGTGGTGGATAATACCTTGTTCTGGGTCATCGCGATGGCGATCGCCGGCTGTCTGTTTGTGATCCCTACCGCGGCGGAAATTCCGATTGTCCAGACAATGATGCTGGCGGGGATGGGCGTTGCGCCGGCGCTGGCGCTGCTCATCACACTGCCGGCAGTGAGCGTGCCGTCGCTGATTATGCTGCGCAAAGCCTTTCCGGCCAAAGCGCTGTGGCTGACGGGCGGACTGGTGGCGCTGTGCGGTGCGATTGTTGGAGCGCTGGCGCTGGTGTAGTTTGCCGTAAACGTACGCATAGCCGGATTGGATGCCGGGTGGCGGCTACGCCTTACCCGGCACACAACGGACAGGGGGCGGTGGCCCGGCTAAGCGTAGCGCCAGCCGGGAAATTGCAGCTTTATTTAATGTAGGTAAAGGCGGTGGTCACCCGGGACACGCCGCTCACCCGGCTGGCGATATCCGCCGCCGCGCGGCCTTCACGGTCGGTCACCAGTCCCATCAGGAAGACTTCGCTGTTTTCCGTGGTCACCTTCACGTTCGAGGATTTGACCTGATCGGTGCTCAGCAGCTGCGAACGCACCTTGGTGGTAATCCAGGTATCAGAAGAGGCGGTGCCTAAACCAATCGGCTGGCCCTGGCGCACTTCGTTAAACACTTCCGTGGTTCCTTCCACACCCATGGCGATTTGCTTGGCGCGGGCAGAGAGATCCGGCGTCGGCGACTGACCGGTCAGCAGGACTTTGCCCTGATAAGCGGTAACGTTGATGCGGGCCTGTTTCTTAATCTGTTCATCTTTCGACAAGGCGCTATTAACGCGCAGTTCCAGGGTGCTGTCATCGACCTGGGTTCCCACCGTACGCGGGTCCGTTGCGGCTTTAGTGCCGACTGCTGCCGTTCCGACTACCGCGGCGGCAACGCAGCCCTGCAGCAGTAGTGCTGAAAGCAGGATGGCGAGGGGCGAGAGAGCCTTCATGTGTTCTCCTTAATCGTCCTGGTGTGGAAAAAGAGTGTTATCTATCAAATCGCACAGACAGTTGACGGTCAGCATATGCATCTCCTGGATACGCGCGCTGCGGTGTGAGGGGATGCGGATTTCGACATCCTGCTGACCTAACAGGCCCGCCAGCTCACCGCCGTCATAGCCGGTTAACGCGACGATGGTCATGTCGCGGGTCACGGCGGCTTCCACCGCCTTGACGATGTCCCGACTGTTACCGCGCGTGGAGATTGCCAGCAGCACATCGCCAGCGTGTCCCAGGGCGCGCACCTGCTTGGCGTAAATCTCGTCATGCAGGCGATCGTTAGCGATGGCAGTTAAGACCACATTATCGGTGTTTAGTGCAATGGCGGGTAAACCAGGGCGTTCCGTTTCAAAACGATTAATCATGCTGGCAGCAAAATGCTGTGCGTTGGCGGCGGAAGTGCCATTACCACAACAGAGGATTTTGTTGCCGTTGAGCAGGGACTGCACGAGCGTCATCGCCGCCCGGGAGATGGCGTCCGGGAGTGCTTCTGCTGCGGCAATTTGGGTTTGAATGCTTTCGGTAAAGCAGGCTTTGATTCTGTCGAGCACGGGATCCCTTACTTCTGGTATTACGCTATTCGCCAAAGGCGTTTTTTAGCCATTGGATGTCGTTTCCGGTGAAGGCTACCACATCGAAACGGCAATCCACAGTCTCAAAGCTCCCATTCTGTCGGCAGAGCCACAAACGGGCGGCTTTAAGCAGGCGTTGCTGTTTTTGCGGGGTGACGCTGGCCGCCGCGTCACCGTACAGAGCGCTGCGGCGATAGCGCACCTCGACAAAGACGGTGACGGCGCCGTCGCGCATAATGAGGTCAATTTCGCCGCCACGCTCGCGAGCATTGGCGGCAATAAAACGCAGGCCCTGGCTTTCCAGCCAGCGGCGAGCACGGTTTTCCCATGCATCGCCGGTCTGTTTGCTTAGCTGGCCGGGACGATTTGTCCCTGCTGGTATTTGAGCCATGACAGTTTCCTGGTAATCACGCAGTCCTGAGTCGCCGTCAGATCGCCGGTATTCCCGTTCAGCTCGAAGCCCGGCGTCTGGCGCATTTGCGTGAAGTGGTTTGCCAGCGACCAGGCGTCAGCGCCCATCGCATACAGACGCGCCAGCGAGTAGTCATTGCGCACCGCAGACAGCGCCTGCTGCATCAACGCCGGGTTGCTGCCAGCCAGCATCGGGATTTCGCTATACTGCAGGCCTTCCATCTCCAGACGGAAATCCGGACCTGCGGTGCCCTGTGCGCTGCGCGAGCTGGCGTACAGGGTGACATTGCTCTGGCTGCCGTTGCGCATCGCGATCATGGGTTTGATATAGCCAATCTGTTCCGGGGTGGCGAGGATATAGGCCGCGTCGACGCTGCCGCCGCTGCTAACCGGCATTTCATCCGCCGTGCCGAGGACGCTGTTCTGCGCTGATGGCAGGGTGGAGACCGGGGTGCCGCTCAGCGCAATGCCCCCTCCGCCGTTAACGCCGGCGCGCAGCTCCGCCGTGGAGCCAAAACGCTGCTGCAGGACGCTGGCGCCGCCCAGCTTCAGCCACTCGTCGGCAAACGCGTTGACCACACGATCGCCCAGCGCGCCGCGCGGAACCAGCAGCAACGGCGTCTGTTTGCCCTGTTGATGGATGTGTCGGGCGGCGTCACGCGCTTCGTCTTCCGGCGACAGCGCGAAATAGCAGATATTAGCGCGGCCTTCGACCTTCTCCGGCTGGTTGAGCGCCAGCACATTGAGCGGCGTATTGCTCTTGAGAACATCTTCGACATTCTCTTTCAGCAGCGGCCCGACGACCAGGGTGGCGCCGTCCTGCTGAGCCTGGGCAAGGAGCTGGCCGATCGGCTGGCTGGTGGTATCGTAAATTTTCAGTTCCGCAGAGGGATTGGCGGCGGTGGCGACCACTGGCTGCGGCTGTGCGGCCGGGGCGGTGACCGGCTGGGTGGACGCGGTGGTTTGCGGCGTGGTGGCCGCTGCCGGCGCCTGAGCCGCCGGCTCCGCCGCTGGCGTTGCCTGAGTTTGCGCCGGGGCCTGCACCGGTTCAGCGCGACTTCCGGCAGCCGTCAGATCGCTAATTTCCGCCTGCGACGGGCTTACCACGTCATCGTTACCGGACGTGTTCGCCGCCTGAGCGACCTGAGCGGGAACCGCGCTGCCCGTCACCGACGGCGCACCGTTTTTGGCGGCTTCGAAGCCCTGCTGGATGGTGCGGCCGAAGATCGAGGCCTGGCCGTTCAGCGGCAGGAAAAGCGCAATCTTGTTGATGGAGGCGGGCTTATAGTTTTGCATGTTCACCAGCGCCGTTGGCAGCATTTTGGCGCCAGGGTTTTGCGGGTAGCGCGTCTGCCAGTCTTTGACGCCGGCTTTCAGCTGCGTGGGATCGTTGCGGTTGTCAAACCACATCCGCTGCAGATCCAGCCAGCCCTGTAGGGTGTTTTCATCGGCATTGATCACCAGCGCATTGGCCTGATCCTGGGTCATCGCAGTCAGCGCTTGCCAGGTCGCGTCAATATTTTGCTGGCGCTGTTTGGCATCGCTCAGCAGCGGCTGCTGGGCGATTAAGGCGCGCAGCAGAGTCACCGAGGGTTTGCCCTGGCTGGCATCGATTTGCGCCTGCCAGTAGCGCGCCTGCTGAGGCTGCTCCAGGCTTGCCGGGTCAAGCTTAGCCAGCAGAGTACGGGCACCCTGATAGTCGTTCTGCGCCAGCTTCACTTCTATCGACAGCAGTGACTGTTCACGGGCCTGGGTGCTGTCCAGGTTTGACGGCAGCTGGTTAAACAGGTCGATGGCCTGCTGCTGCTTTCCTTCCTGCAGCAGTGCACGAATGGCGAGTAATTGCCAGTTGGTCTTGCTATCATTCGTGCTTTGCTGCATCTGCTGCAAGTAGAAACTGGAGTTGGCCTGCGACGTACCCTGCATAAACGCCGTGCTTTGATCCTGCGTGTGGGTGCCGCAGCCAGCAAAAAGAAGAGTCGCCAGCAATACGGGCAGACAGCGCGCGGGCTTAGAACGAAGAAATGTTGACGGTACCATAAGTGTCCAGTGATATTTTTTTGGCTCAATGCTCAATATTAAATCGGCAATACGGACGAGACAATGAAACAACACGAATCAGCGGATAATTCTCAGGGGCAGCTCTATATTGTGCCCACTCCGATAGGAAATCTGTCTGATATCACGCAGCGCGCACTGGAAGTGTTGCAAGCCGTTGATTTAATTGCTGCGGAGGATACCCGCCACACCGGTTTGCTGCTGCAACATTTTGCGATTAACGCCCGTTTATTTGCGCTTCACGACCATAACGAGCAGCAAAAGGCGGAAACACTTCTCGCTAAACTGAAAGAAGGGCAAAATATCGCGCTGGTCTCCGATGCGGGCACGCCGCTGATTAACGACCCAGGTTATCATCTGGTGCGTACCTGCCGCGAAGCCAATATCCGCGTCGTGCCGCTGCCGGGTCCTTGTGCGGCTATCGCCGCCCTGAGCGCCGCTGGCCTGCCTTCCGACCGTTTCTGTTATGAAGGCTTCCTGCCGGCGAAATCGAAAGGCCGTCGCGATACCCTGAAAGCGCTGGAAGAGGAGCCGCGCACCCTTATCTTCTATGAGTCGACCCACCGGCTGGTGGAGAGTCTGGAAGATATCTGCGCGGTACTGGGAGAATCTCGCTATGTGGTGCTGGCCCGCGAGCTGACCAAAACCTGGGAATCGATCCACGGCGCGCCGATTGGCGAGCTGGTGGCGTGGGTCAAGGAAGACGAAAACCGTCGCAAAGGCGAGATGGTGCTGATCGTCGAAGGCTTTAAGGCGCAGGAAGAGGCGCTGCCGGCGGCCGCGCTGCGTACCCTGGCGCTGCTGCAGGCGGAACTGCCGCTGAAGAAAGCCGCCGCGCTGGCCGCGGAAATCCACGGCGTGAAGAAAAATGCGTTGTATAAGTATGCCCTGGAGCAGCAGGGGGAGTGATCCTGTAGACCCAATTGAAGTCTGGCAAGCAGCCCTTCAGATAGTGAAGAGCTGCTTGAGCGTCATCCGACATGTCGGAAGAAATGTCGGAAGAAATGTTGGATGAAAAGTGCAGCCCCGCCTTCCTTGCCGCACAGCATTCCTGGCCAACAAGCCCGGATAAATCCGGGCTAAAAATGGTTAAAGCCTTACGCTCTCGATCAGGTCACCGGCGCCGGGTTAAACACCGCCAGTTGGTTATGCAGACCCCATTGATCGGAGAAGGTTTTCTTGCGTCCGCTGGCGACGTCGAGAATAAATTCGAACAGCTTCAGCCCCACCTGCTCAATCGTCTCTTCGCCGGTGGCGATGGTGCCGGCGTTAATGTCCATTAAGTCATACCAGCGGTTAGCCAGCTCGGTGCGAGTCGCCATTTTTATCACCGGTACCGCCATTAGTCCGTAAGGCGTGCCGCGGCCGGTGGTGAACACCTGCACCGTGATGCCAGAGGCCACCTGCTGGGTGCCGCAGACAAAATCGCTGGCGGGGGTGGCGGCGTAAATCAGGCCACGTTTGGTCGGGCGCTGCCCGGGGGAAAGCACCTCAACGATGGCGCTTTTTCCTGATTTGGCAATCGACCCCAGCGCTTTTTCCACCACGTTGGCCAGGCCGCCTTTCTTGTTACCAGGTGAGGGGTTGGCGCTGCGGTCGGTTTTGCCCATATCGAGATAGTTATCGTACCAGGCCATCTCTTCCAGCAGGCGTTTACCCACCTCTTCGTTGATCGCCCGCGGCGTCAGCAGATGGATAGCGTCGCGGACTTCGGTCACCTCTGAGAACATCACCGTCGCGCCGCAGCGCACCAGCAGATCGGAGGCGTAACCCACCGCCGGGTTGGCGGTCACGCCGGAGAAAGCGTCGCTGCCGCCGCACTGCATACCTACCACCAGTTCAGAAGCCGGGCAGGTTTCCCGCTGACGCTGGTTGAGTTTCGCCAGATGGCGCTCGGCGACCTGCAGAATGTCATCGACCATCGATTTAAAGCCCACGTGCTTTTCATCCTGCAGGCTGACGATACTGGCGCTGTCCACCGGGATGCTTTTGACATCTTCCGTCCCCTGCAGCAGCCGCTCGGGCTGCAGCTTTTCACAGCCAAGGCCAATGACCATCACTTCGCCGCCGAAGTTCGGGTTAAGGGCGATATTGTGGATGGTGCGTATCGGCACCACCGCCGCTGGCGCATTAATCGCTACGCCGCAGCCATAGAGGTGATTCAGACCCACCACGCCGTCGACGTTGGGATATTTCGGCAGCAGGTCGCGTTCAATGAGTTTCACCACGTAATCGACCACGCCCGCAACGCAGTGCACGCTGGTGGTGATACCCAGCAGATTTTTGGTGCCCACGCTGCCGTCGGCATTGCGGTAGCCTTCGAAGGTATAGCCTTCCAGCGGCGGCAGCGGGGCCGGCACTTTGGTGGCCAGCGGCAGGGTGTTCAACGGCGGTGCGGTGGGCAACGCCACTAACGACTCGTCAATCCAGCTTCCTTTGGGGATGTCGCGCATTGCCAAGCCAATGACTTCTCCGTAACGGATAATTTCACCGTGGGCTGGGATATCCACCAGGGCGACTTTATGACCCTGTGGAATGTGCTCGATGAGCGTCAGGCCGTCCGGGAAACGCGTTCCGGCGGTTAATCCCCGATCGTTGACAATAATCGCCACATTATCTGTCGGGTCAACTTTTATATAAAACGCGGTAGGCGATTGTTGTCGAATTGAAATATCAGCCATTGTCCAGTTATCTCCAAACAGGTGCTAAAAATATCATTAAATGGTAATTCTGGCGCTGTTAAGCAGAATAATGAAATAAAGCATGTCAGGTGTGTCGGCGTGAAGATGTGATCTGAATCACTCCTTGTCGCCATGGACGCGCGCGGAGGGTGGGGAATCGTAAGAAGTGTGGATTAGCGCCCATAGCTTAAGGCGATTGCCCAACTAAGGCTTTAAAAAATGTGTTTATATTGTGTTTATGCATAGTGTCTGGCGAGTGGGAGCTGACTATACTGAGTCGTGTTTTTGTGACGTCCGATATGCGCATGGTTTGCCTTTTAATCGCGGGTTAATAATTTAGCAGTCACCTAACGAATATTAAAAGATGGTTAATTTGCGATGGGCTTACATTTTCCGGACTCAAGGGCAGGAAATAAAAAAGGACACCCATTCGCTGGTTTATTCTGCGGATAATATTTGGGGTCAGGCGATACGCTTTTCCAGCCTAATGGGGCTCTCTCGCCGGGCTGGTGATATAACGAATGAATTGCAGAAGTTAGCAACGATTAACGCAAGGTAAAAATCATGGATAACGCAATTTTCCCGAACAAATTTAAGGCCGCGCTGGCGGCTCATCAGGTGCAGATTGGCTGCTGGTGCGCGCTGGCCAATCCGATCAGCACCGAGGTGTTGGGTCTGGCGGGTTTCGACTGGCTGGTACTGGACGCGGAACATGCGCCGAACGACGTCACCACGCTTATCCCACAGCTTATGGCGCTGAAAGGCAGCTCCAGCGCTCAGGTGGTGCGCGTGCCGACCAACGAGCCCATCATCATTAAGCGCATGCTGGATATCGGCTTCTATAACTTCCTGGTGCCATTTGTCGAGACAGCGGAACAGGCGGCGCAGGCGGTGGCTTCTACTCGCTACCCGCCGGAAGGGATCCGCGGAGTCTCCGTTTCCCATCGCGGCAATATGTTCGGCACCGTGCCGGACTACTTCGCCCAGTCCAATAAAAACATTTCCATTCTGGTACAGATTGAGAGCCAAACCGGGGTGGACAACGTCGAGGCGATTGCCGCGACCGAAGGTGTCGATGGCCTGTTCGTCGGCCCGAGCGACCTGGCCGCCGCGTTAGGTCATCTGGGCAATGCCGCCCATCCTGAGGTGCAGCGCGCCATCCAGCATATCTTCGCCAGCGCGAAGAAGCACGGTAAGCCAAGCGGCATTCTGGCGCCGGTGGAGGCCGATGCGCGGCGCTACCTGGAGTGGGGCGCCACTTTTGTCGCCGTCGGCAGCGATCTGGGGGTCTTCCGTTCCGCAACCCAGAAACTTGCTGATGCCTTTAAAAAATAATCACCAGGATGAAGAGAGAGAACAATATGACAATCAAAGTGGGTTTTATCGGTCTTGGCATTATGGGCAAGCCGATGAGCAAAAATTTGCTGAAGGCGGGTTACTCGCTGGTGGTGTCTGACCGTAATCCGGAAGCGATTGCCGACGTGATCGCCGCGGGCGCAGAGACCGCGGCCACGCCGAAGGCGATTGCCGAGCAGTGCGACGTGATCATCACCATGCTGCCGAACTCGCCGCATGTCAAAGAGGTGGCGCTGGGGGAAAACGGCATTATTGAAGGCGCGAAACCGGGCACCGTGGTGATCGACATGAGCTCTATTGCGCCGCTGGCCAGCCGGGAAATTAGCGAAGCGCTGAAGGCCAAAGGTATTGATATGCTGGACGCGCCAGTAAGCGGCGGCGAACCAAAAGCGATCGACGGCACCCTGTCGGTGATGGTCGGCGGCGACAAGGCGATCTTCGACAAATATTACGATCTGATGAAAGCGATGGCCGGCTCCGTGGTGCATACCGGCGACATTGGCGCGGGCAATGTGACCAAACTGGCCAATCAGGTGATCGTCGCCCTGAACATCGCTGCCATGTCCGAAGCGCTGACCCTGGCCACCAAAGCCGGCGTCAATCCGGATCTGGTTTATCAGGCGATCCGCGGCGGTCTGGCGGGGAGTACCGTGCTGGATGCCAAAGCGCCGATGGTGATGGATCGTAACTTCAAGCCGGGCTTCCGGATCGATCTGCATATTAAAGATCTGGCCAATGCGCTGGATACCTCCCATGGCGTGGGCGCTCAGCTGCCGCTGACGGCGGCGGTAATGGAGATGATGCAGGCGCTGCGTGCGGACGGTCTGGGCACCGCTGACCATAGCGCGCTGGCATGCTACTACGAAAAGCTGGCGAAAGTGGAAGTGACTCGCTAACAAGAAGAGCCCCTGCGCGGCCTGGTGCAACAGTGCCAGACTGCCACGGGGGGGCGAGCATGGACGCGGTATTGATGCCGTATTCCGCGTGTTAACCTCAGTTGCGACGCAGGAAACGGCGTTTCGCGCGCGTTGGACAATATTTATCATGCATCGCGCAATATCGCCGCCACCTTGCTGGTCGGGATGACGACAGAGGGATGACAACGGGCGGTAAACCCACTATACTGCGCGCCGAAGCTGACCAGACAGTCGCCGCTTCGTCGTCGTCCTCCTTCGGGGGGAGACGGGCGGAGGGGAGGAAAGTCCGGGCTCCATAGGGCAAGGTGCCAGGTAACGCCTGGGGGGTGTCACAGCCCACGACCAGTGCAACAGAGAGCAAACCGCCGATGGCCCGCGCAAGCGGGATCAGGTAAGGGTGAAAGGGTGCGGTAAGAGCGCACCGCACGGCTGGTAACAGTCCGTGGCACGGTAAACTCCACCCGGAGCAAGGCCAAATAGGGGTTCATAAGGTACGGCCCGTACTGAACCCGGGTAGGCTGCTTGAGCCAGTGAGCGATTGCTGGCCTAGATGAATGACTGTCCACGACAGAACCCGGCTTATCGGTCAGTTTCACTCCTTAGAAAACCCCGCTTCGGCGGGGTTTTTGCTATCTGAATACCGGACGCAGGACGAATGACTGTCCACGACGCTATACCAAAAACGCGCGGCGTAGCGGTCAGCTAGCGTTATTTAACCACCTTAGGATTCTGCAGCGTCGGTACCGTAGAATCTTGCACCTGATGAACCTGGCCGATAATCGTGGCGATGCTGCCGTTGCTTAAAGACTCGACGTCTGCGCTGTTATGCGATCCAAAATTAAAGGTCAGACGTTTATCCGTTTTATTCTGCTCATCGCGCATGGTCACGGTAAAATAGTAGCTGCCGGCGATGCCGCTCATTCTGCGAATGTCGACAATCACGCCGCGCACCTTAACCCATTTACCCAGATAATCGCTGCTGGCCTTCGCCGGATTGAGAGTAAACGGCTGCAGAAACTGCGCGACGGAATACGTTTGCATCGAAGCGACGGCGTCATCTCCCGGCTGAAATAATTTATCGCCTGCGGAATAAAAGGCTTTAGAGGCCAGGCCGCAGCCGCTTAACAACAATATGAAAAATACCAACGGTAATACACGAAAGCGTAATAACATACCTATCTCCTTATTTATTTTTTTAATGATATCCCTGATTCACTGGATAACGTGATGTGCGCTGATTAAATTAAAGAAATAGTCACCACTGTCAACTATTTGATCTGCTTCTTTAATTGAAAGTAATGAGTTAATGTTGTTGTATGGAGTGTACGAATTAACATAGTGACCTCATTCATGTAATCAATGTGTTTGGTGTTTTTATTCTTATCACAAATGAAAATAATCTTTAGGTATTATTTTTTACAATTATTCACTCCCGGCTGTAAAATAATAAACCGCTATTTCTGGCAATTTCACATCAGGATAAGACAATGAAATTAATAACCCGTATTGCGTTCGCCACCCTTCTGACCAGCGGTTTCTCTCTGACGGCACAGGCCGCGGACGTGCAGGCGGCGCCAGCGCCAGCGCAGGATCCTATTGTCCAGCACTTAAAACTCACCAGCGATCAGGTGGCGAAAATTAAAAGCCTGCATCAGCAGCTGGAAAATAATGTGCAGCAGATTTCACAGCAAGACATTAAAGATGGCGCGCTGATTAACGTGATTGATTCCGGTAAATGGAATGAGAAAGCGGTGAAGGATCAGCTGGCGGCTTTCAGTAAAATTGATCAACAGGTACGTTATTATCGCGTGAAGTACTATTTTGATGTGAATCAGGTACTGACACCCGAGCAGCGTACCCAGGTGAAAAAAGATCTTGCCGACGCGCTGAGTGAATAATGCCATCGGCCCCTTTCGGGGCCGATATAAGTGGGAAGTCATCAAGGATAGCCGAATAATCCATACTGCAGGTTCAGGCGAGACTTTCTTCATCCCGCAGGCGAATCTCCGCCTCGGCAACAATGGCTTCCAGTTCGCTAAGCATCTCATCATAACCAAAGCTGACGACGCCGACGGTTTCCGGCGGCGTCGGGGCTAGCGGCGTCGGAGACGCCTTTTTTCTGTTTTTCTTCTTACTCACTGACAGACTCCATCACTTCCGTTGTTACACCGGTAAATCTATCAGCAAAGCGCGCAGCGGCGTATCGGCGACGAGGGTAATGTTAGCTTCGTCACGAATAAATGCTCCATCACCACAGGTGAGAGCCTGTTTTGGTTGTTCCTGCGCGACGGCATGGACCGTGCCGTGGATCGACTGCAGGTAGGCGCGTGGCCCATGCAATTGCACGTTGATCTGCTCACCTTTTTCCAGCGCGATATGATAGACCCAGGCTTGCTGGCGAAGCTGGAGGCTATTATTCCCCCCATCCGGTGAGGCCAGCAGCTGTAGCGGCGCGTTGGCGACCTCGAATTTCTGCTGCAACGGGTTTTCCCGCTGCGGGCAGGCATCAAGCCACAGCTGCATCCGCGTTAACGACTGCTCTTTGCTCAGATTATGCTCGCTATAGCTCACGCCAGGCTGGGTGGCGATCAGCAGTGCTTCACCGGCTTTGGCCTGCACGTGGTTGCCGTCGCTGTCGCGATACTCCGCTTCGCCTTCCAGAATCAGGTTCAGGATATCGACTTTTGGGTACGTTCTGGCCTGGAAGGAAGCGCCTGGCGCCAGCACTTCCTGATTGAGAACGCGTAAGGACGCGAAGCCCAGTAATTTCGGGTCGAAGTAGTGGCCAAAGGAGAAGGTGTAGCGGGCCTGCAGCCAGCCGAAGTCTGCTTGTCCGCATTGTTTGGCTGTTCGGGTAGTAATCATGTTCTTGACCTCTCTTTACACTAAATCAATGGTAAAGGTATGGACGCTGTATTGTTAGCCAGATATTCTGCCCGGTATGTTCAAATTTCCTGAATGAGAAAGCGATGGCCAAAGAGAGAGCATTAACGCTGGAAGCGTTACGCGTGATGGATGCGATCGACCGTCGCGGGAGCTTCGCTGCCGCGGCTGATGAGCTGGGACGCGTGCCTTCCGCCCTGAGCTACACCATGCAAAAACTGGAGGAGGAGCTGGACGTGGTGCTGTTTGACCGCTCAGGTCATCGCACAAAGTTCACCAATGTCGGACGGATGCTGCTGGAGCGCGGGCGCGTGCTGCTCGAGGCGGCGGACAAGCTCACCACCGACGCCGAAGCCCTGTCACGCGGCTGGGAAACTCACCTGACGATCGTCACTGAAGCGCTGGTGCCCACGCCGGATCTGTTTCCGCTGATTGAGAAACTGGCGACCAAGTCCAACACCCAGCTGTCGATTATCACCGAGGTGCTGGCCGGTGCCTGGGAGCGGCTGGAGCAGGGGCGGGCGGATATCGTTGTCGCGCCGGATATGCATTTTCGTTCCTCCTCGGAGATTAACTCGCGCAAACTCTATTCGGTGCTCAGCGTGTACGTCGCGGCGCCGGACCACCCGATCCACCAGGAGCCTGAACCGCTCTCTGAGGTCACCCGCGTGAAATATCGTGGCGTCGCGGTGGCGGATACCGCGCGCGAGCGGCCCGTTCTCACCGTTCAGCTGCTGGATAAACAGCCGCGCTTAACGGTGAGCACCATTGAAGATAAGCGCCAGGCGCTTCTGGCCGGGTTAGGCGTGGCGACCATGCCCTATCCGCTGGTGGAGAAGGATATTGCCGAAGGACGCTTGCGGGTGGTTAGTCCGGAATATACCAATGAAATTGACATTATCATGGCCTGGCGACGGGACAGCATGGGCGAAGCGAAGTCCTGGTGCCTGCGCGAGATCCCTAAGCTTTTTGCCGGCAGATAGTCGAGAACGCTCCTCCCGCTAGCGGGAGGAGCAGGAAGATTTAGTATGAAAAGGGTTTTGGATCGGGGCCGAATCGGTTGTTGCCTTCCGTTCCGCGCTGGCAGTTAAAGATCAGAATCACCAGCCAGCCGATGACCGGGATCAACAGCAGCAGCAGCCACCATGCCGAGCGGTCGGTGTCGTGCAGACGCCGAAACTGCACCGCCCACCACGGTAAAAAGACCAGTATGCCATAGATGGTCGTCAGAATGCCTTCGCCGCCCGCCCGCTGCCAGCCCAGCATTTTATCGATGATGCTCAATACGCCGGTCAGGATGAGGTTGACCAGAATAAACATCCAGTACTCTTTGCGCCGCGCACGGCCGCCAAATCCTATATAGTTTTTTAATACCTTGAGATACCAGTCCATTTCTACGCCTCAATTAACCGTCAATCACTTGTTTTTTAAGCGATCGCAATAAGAATAGACGTGAATGAATGGTGGGTAAATATCTGTTTTCTGAATTATTGGGCGCCATCACTGGCGCCCGACGGATCAACGGAAGCGCTGGTCGCGACCGTGCGGTTCGCTGAGATCCTGCTGCGGCCCAATGGAGATGATGCCGGTAGGGTTAATGGTTTTATGGCTGCGGTAATAGTGGTGACGAATATGCGGAAGACTCACCGTCTCCGCGATACCCGGCATCTGGTAGATGTCGCGCAGGAAACCGTAGAGATTGAGATAATCGCTGATGCGTCGTTTGTCGCATTTAAAATGGGTCACATACACCGGGTCGAAGCGTACCAGCGTCGTCCACAGGCGAATATCCGCTTCCGTCAGCTGATTGCCCGTCAGGTAACGATGCTGACCGAGGAGCTGCTCCAGCCGCTCCAGTGAGGTAAACACCGCATCCACCGCTTCGTCGTAAGCCTGCTGACTGGTGGCAAAGCCGGCTTTATACACGCCGTTATTGACGTTGTCGTAGATCCAGCCGTTCAGCTCATCAATTTGTTCCCGCAGCGCCGGCGGGTAGTAATCCCCGGCTCTGGCGCCCAGGCCATCGAAGGCGGTATTACACATACGGATGATTTCTGCCGACTCATTGCTGACGATGGTCTGCTGTTTTTTATCCCAGAGTACCGGGACGGTGACGCGGCCGGTGTAGTGCGGGTCGGCGTGCAGATACAGCTGATAGAGAAAATCGTGCTGATAAAGGGTGTCACCGGTGGCTTCCGGGAAGCTGTCGTCAAAGGTCCAGCCGTTTTCCAGCATCAGCGGATGGACCACGGAGACAGGAAGAAAGGGCTCCAGTCCTTTCAGCTTACGCATAATTAACGTGCGATGCGCCCACGGGCAGGCGAGAGAGACGTACAGATGATAGCGATCTTTTTCCGCCGCAAATCCCCCTTCGCCACTCGGGCCGGCCGCGCCATCGGCGGTGAGCCAGTTACGGAAGGCGGAAACGGAACGCTTAAAACGCCCACCGGTGGATTTTGTGTCATACCAGGTATCCTGCCAGACGCCGTCGACTAATTGTCCCATCTTTGTTCCTCCTTCTGACTTCAGATAGCAAAAGCGAGGAGTGGTCTCCTCGCTTTTTTCATTCAGTATAGTGCGCTTACCATTTCTTATTCAGTACACGGTCGATGCTGAATGCGCCCGGTCCGGTAATGGCCAGCAGCAGGTAACCGCCAGCGATGGTCAGGTTTTTCATGAACATCAGAGAGTTCACGCCTTCCGCAAAGTTGCTGTGGAACAGGAACGCGGTCAACAGGGTAAAGCCTGCGGTGAACAGCGCGGTGGTCCGGGTCAGGAAACCGAACAGAATCGCCAGTCCGCCGCCGAATTCAAGGAGGATGGTCAGCGGCAGCAGCGCACCCGGTACGCCCATGGCTTCCATATACTGCTGGGTTCCCGCATAACCGGTGATTTTGCCCCATCCTGCAGTGATAAACAGAATCGGCATCAGAATGCGCGCTACCAGTACACCAACATCTTCTAATTTTTTCATTTCTTACTCCAGAAAACCCAAAGGGCGGCGGTTTTGTTTTTTAGCGCAATCCCGCGTAGTTACGCGGTGTTGCTGTCGATGGAGAGGATAGTAGCGAGGCGGAGAGGGAATTGTTAGCAAGGAAAACTGTAGATCTAGTTCAAAGTTTCTGAGTAATCGGCAAGAGGGGGGGCGAAAGATTCCTGAACGCGATGGATCACTACCGCTCCTGGTATAGGCCTGGCCAGGCGGGTAAGAGGACTGGCTGACCGCGGATGGCGGCCAGGAGGCAAGCTGTTACGAACGGCGTTGCGTATCGGGGGGGGAAGTGGCAGAGCGGGGCGCCGGGAAAAGCGCCCGCGCTCCGGACGGCTAGCGGACTGTCGACTGGCGCAGGATCCCGCGGACCAGCCGCCAGGTACTCCATAAACCCAGTCCGCGTTTGGTCCAGCGCATTAAAAAATGCGGGTGCCGTACGGACCACACGGCCATCAGACCGCTGCCTACCATCAGCCACGAACGTAAACTGAGCAGCGTATGCCAGCCTCGGTCTAAGGGCGCAGTCGCATCCAGCCAGTGGCGGCGACAGGCGCTCAGCTCCAGCCGTTGCTGCTGGAGCTGGCGCAGCAGCTGCGCCTTTTGCCGTTCACGCTCCTGTCGGCCATTCATGGTTTATCTTCCTCCAGAAGGGCACGGTCGTTCTCCAGCTCTTTCCGCGTCAGGCGCAGCAGCGTGGAGCGTCGCGCCTTACGTAAGGTAAGGATTCCGACAATCGCGGCGGCGAGTAGCAGCACGACGGTGGTGGCGATCATGACGTGCAGGCGGTACTGAGCGTCAACGGCCCAGATAACCAGCACCAGCAGACTCATGAGGCCAAACGCGGCAAATAGCAGCGTCAGTCCGGTCATGATCAGCAACTGGAAGAGGTTGGCTTTCTCCTCCTCCAGCTCCACGACGACCAGGCGCAGCCTTGTTTCCACCATTTCGACCAGCAGCGTAACGATACGCTGGCCAATGGAGAAGACGCGCTGACCCGGCCCCTGCGTGTGTTGTGTATTCGCCATAATCAGCGACGCGACAGCAGGACACCCAGCACCAGCCCGACGGCGGCGCCAATCCCGACCCCAGTCCACGGATTTTCGCGAACATAATCATCCGCTCGCGCGGCGGTCTCACGAGTTTGACGCAGAATCGCTTCGCTGGTCTCACCCAGGCGGGCGCGGCTCTCTTTCAGCGCGCTCTCCGCTTTACTGCGCAGTTTACCCATCTCTTCTTTCGACTTGTCCGCCGAGGAATTCAGTACTTCCTCCAGGGTGTCCGCCAGCGTTTTCAGTTCTGCACGAAGGTCGTCAGTCACATTCTCTTTAGCCATGTCGTTCTCCTGTAGCGTGGTCCGTATTGCGAAAGTTAATGGTGATTAGTAATCCCGAGACTCCAGCGTTTTCAACTTCTGTTGCGCTTCATTGAGTTTATGCTGGCGTTTGTTGATTTTGTCCGCATCGCCTTTCTTCCGGGCTTCCTGCAGATCGCGCTGACGTTCAGCGATCTCTTCCCGCTGTTTGGCAATTTTTTGCTGATGATCGGCTTTGAGTTTACTGTCGCTGCAGTTCTCCCGTACCTGACGTAGCGCGGTATTTAGCCCATCAATGCGACTTTGATTGTGATGCTTTTCGGCATAGCTGATCTCTCGTTGAATATCCTGCTCTTTTTCCTGGCAGGGAGAGGCGGCTATGGCGCTGGCGCTAAGTGAAGACAGGGCCAGAAGCAGAGCGATGCGGTGTTTCATGGATAGTACCTTCCATTGTCTTAGGGTATACCCGGAGGATAAACCCGTTCCCGTTGGTAAACGTGAATGCGTTGATTCACGCAGGTTTAAGCATAGTAACAAATGCGGGAAACCACCAGACTGTGTTGAAAACGCAGTCTGACGGCCGTTTACCCGAGCCGATGCGGCGCGTCGCGCAGGCGGGATAACCAGGCGGTGGGCGAGTTATCGTCCTCCAGCAAGGCGATAATATAACCATGTGGCAGAGCGCGACCGAGAACCTCTTTCGCCGCCGCGCCCTGGGCGGTGGAATCAAACTTAATCAGCAGGCCATCCTTTTGCGGCGTAATGCTCTTGAAGCGGATACCGTTAGCGTCGAGGTGATGCCAGACGGAGAAACCATCCGGCATACTGACGCCCTGGCCAACCGGACGGATCGCCAGCGTGGCCTCCTGCTGCTGCACCGCCAGCCAGAGCCAGAACAGCGCGCAGAGCAAAAGAGAGCCACCCAGCAGCCAGCTGAGCTGGCGCAGGGAAGGGCGTTTTATGACCATCATCAGCCCCGGCTTCTGTATTTTTTCTTCCACAGCACCACCAGCGAGCCGATCAGTCCGAAGACCAACAGCGCAACCGGCAGGAGCATCAGGCAGGACATCAGCTGATCTTCATACTTAAGGAATACCGGGGTTTTGCCCAGCAGATAGCCCAGCGAGGTCAGGATGAGCACCCACAGCAGGCCGCTCATCCAGTTAAAGAACTGAAAGCGGGCGTTATTGAGACCGGAAAGCCCGGCGATGGTCGGCAGCAGCGTGCGCACGAAGGCGATGAAGCGGCCGATCAGCAGCGCGGAGAGGCCATGCTTATGAAACAGGTGATGCGCGCGCTGATGATAGTGAGAGGGCAGATGCGACAGCCAGTTTTGCACGATCCGTGTGTTGCCTAGCCAGCGCCCCTGGATATAGCTCAGCCAGCAGCCGAGGCTGGCGGCGGCGGTGAGCAGCAGCAACGTTTCCGGAAAGCCCATCGCCCCTTTGGCGATCAGCACGCCCACGAGCACAAGCAGGCTGTCCCCCGGCAAAAACGCGGCAGGCAGTAACCCGTTCTCAAGGAACAAAATCATAAACAAGACAAAATACAGCATGCCAATCATGGAGGGATTCGCGAGCGTTTCGTAATCCTGAGCCCACAAGGCATTCAATAACTGGGTTAATAGTTCCATTCACGATTCCTGGTACATCGGTTAACGGCACGTCTGAGCGCGTGGCATGTAGGGCGACAAGATTTTTATGAGATTATGGTCGCTGCTTCGGCGCTCTGAACGCTTCCCTGTATAAAACTGAAGTAAGTCAATACCTACTCCCAGAACGGCAAAATGCATCTAATTGTAACAAATCGCCTGACTTTCCGTCAGAGAAATTGCAATGTGTTGCTCGTTGATTTTGCTGATTGCGGCGATGTGAGGCGAGAGGATTTACACAGGCTGACACTATATATGTTTTGCTTACCTCAGCCTGCCTGGGGAACAGGCGCGCAGGGGCCGCGCGCCGGGGGGATAAAGGCTTATTTCGCGCCGTTGGCCGCCGTATCGAGATGAACCACCGGGTTTTCGGCAAATAAGTAGCGATCGGCATTAAATTCAAAGTCGTCGCTGGTTTCGTTAAACAGCATTTGCTTGGTATTTTCCAGATGCTGCCACATCGCCAGTTTGGCGGCGTTCGGATCTTTTCGCAGCAGCGCCTTCAGGATCTGATCGTGGTCGTCGCACCAGTTATCGACGGTGCGCAGGTCGATATGCTCATGCAGCTTTTTCCAGTACGGGTTATGCACGCGCTGGGTCCACATTTTTTCCACGATCGCCGCCAGGGCGCTATTCTGCGTGGCCAGCGCCACCTGGACATGAAACTGCAGATCCCACTCGGAGTCGCGGAAACACTTCTCGTTGCGCGCTTTCTCCTGAATCTCCATCAGCTTCATGATGTCCTGCTTGGTCACCTGAGTGGCCGCGAATTCGGCGATATTGCTTTCAATAAGCTGCCGCGCCTGCAGCAGCTCAAAGGGGCCATAGTTGGCGAACTCAAGGCTTTCATCGGCCACTTGCTGGTATTTCGGATGGTTGGAGATAACGTGAATGCCCGACCCTTTGCGGACTTCGACATACCCTTCCACTTCCAGCATGATAATGGCTTCACGAACCACGGTGCGGCTAACGTTTTTTTCATCGGCGATAAAGCGCTCGGCGGGCAGCTTATCCCCTACAAGGTAGACACCTTGTTCGATGCGCGTCTTCAGCTCAGCGGCAAGCTGCTGATAAAGACGGCGTGGTTCAATGATTTCCATATTCGCTCCCGCAAGATGGCGACAATATTCGATTTGTTATACCACTTTTACGCGATTTCCACCACTGGCAGGGATGAAAAAGCCGCCTGAGAAGGCGGCTTGGCAGGCGATCACCTCAGCATAAGCGTCTCTAACTCTGGGTGGCCGGTTTGCGGCTGCTAAGCGGCGGCGTGTCATCGTCAGCCGGTTTGTTTTTCAGCACCGTCCAGATGACCAGCGCGCCCAGCAGGTCAAAGACCGCCAGTACGGCAAACAGCGGGCTGAAGCCGATGGTGTCTGCCAGCGCGCCGACGACCAGGGCGAACATGGTGCTCGCCAGCCAGGCGGCCATCCCGGTCAGACCGTTGGCGGTAGCGACTTCGTTACGGCCAAAGACGTCGGAAGAGAGGGTAATCAACGCCCCGGACAGCGCCTGGTGAGCGAACCCGCCGATGCACAGCAGGGCAATCGCCACGTACGGGCTGGTGAACAGGCCGATCATCCCCGGGCCAATCATCAGCAGGGCGCCCATGGTGACCACCATTTTACGCGACACGATCAGATTGACGCCGAACCAGCGCTGGAACAGCGGCGGCAGGTATCCACCGACGATGCAGCCGAGGTCGGCGAACAGCATCGGCATCCAGGCGAACATGGCGATCTCTTTCAGGTTAAAGCCGTAAACCTTAAACATGAACAGCGGGATCCAGGCGTTAAAGGTACCCCAGGCCGGCTCGGCGAGAAAACGCGGCAGGGCGATACCCCAGAACTGACGGTTGCGCAGGATCTGCCACGGCGACATTTTCTTCGCGTTATTGGTCTGGTGTTGAGACTCCTGGCCGCCAATGATGTAGTCGCGTTCTTCGTCAGATAATTTCTTCTGATCGCGCGGGTGTTTGTAGAAGATCAGCCAGGCGATGGCCCAGGCGAAGCTCAGCACCCCGGAGATAATGAACGCCATCTGCCAGCTGTGCATGACAATCGCCCACACCACCAGCGGCGGCGCGATCATGGCGCCGATAGAGGAACCCACGTTGAAGTAGCCCACTGCGATAGAGCGCTCTTTCGCCGGGAACCATTCGGAGCTGGCTTTCAGCCCGGCGGGGATCATCGCTGCTTCCGCCGCGCCCACCGCGCCGCGGGCCAGCGCCAGGCCACCCCAGCTGCCGGCGAGGGCGGTCGAGCCACAGAATATCGCCCAGGCGATAGCGAAGAAGGCATAGCCGACTTTAGTCCCCAGAATATCAAGGACATAGCCTGCGACAGGCTGCATGACGGTATAGGCAGCGGAATAGGCTGCAATGATATAGGAGTACTGTTGGGTCGAGATGTGTAACTCTTCCATCAGCGTCGGCGCGGCCGCCGCCACGGTGTTACGGGTCAGGTAGCCCAGCACGGTGCCCAGCGTCACCAGTGCGATCATGTACCAACGTAACCCTTTAATTTTACGCATGTAAACCTCATCGTCTGTAATTTCTCCGCACCAGGTGCGGCCTCTCCTGACGGCGATACGCGGTCGGGAAAGCGAAACGGAGGGTTCAGGAGGGCGGTCCCCTCTGGCCCGAACCTTACCATCAGTTGTTATGTAAAAAGTCGGTATCCATTCCGTATAAGCCGATGCCATCAACACCGGTAAAGCATTCCGTCGGTTTATATGTTGCGACGGCAGAAAGATAACTTGTCATACAACTTTAAAAGTTGAGTGCTGTCACAAAAGTGGGAAAGTTAGTGTGGTCTTTATGACTGGCGAGGAAAGCCAGATACGGCGCGCCCTGGCGAGACGTTTGCCGTGGAGAGGCGATTTTTTTTATCAGCGTTTATTGATCTAACTCACGAAAAACAGTTCGGTCTGTGGAAATTGGTGTGATAACTTTGTCAGCATTGTAGTCAATCATCTGAAAGGCTCCTGTTCCGGAGCGAAGAGGACACACGAATGACACCGTTTATGACCGAAGATTTTCTACTCGATAGCGAATTTGCCCGCCGCCTGTACCACGATTACGCGAAAGATCAGCCTATTTTCGACTACCATTGCCACCTTCCGCCGCAGCAGGTTGCCGAAAATTATCGTTTCAAAAATCTGTATGACATCTGGCTGAAAGGCGATCACTACAAATGGCGCGCGATGCGCACTAACGGCGTGCCGGAGCGTCTGTGTACCGGGGATGCCTCCGATCGCGAGAAATTTGACGCCTGGGCAGCCACCGTGCCTCACACAATTGGCAACCCGTTATACCACTGGACCCATTTAGAGCTGCGTCGCCCATTTGGTATTACAGGTAAGCTGCTGTCACCTTCCACCGCCGATGAGATCTGGGAACAGTGCAATGCGTTACTGGCGCAGGACGCCTTCTCCGCCCGCGGGATCATGAAGCAGATGAACGTGAAGATGGTCGGCACCACCGACGATCCGATTGATTCCCTGGAACACCATGCGGTTGTCGCCAAAGACACTTCATTTGATATCAAGGTGTTGCCGAGCTGGCGTCCGGATAAAGCGTTCAACATCGAGCAGGCGACCTTCAATGACTATATGGCTAAGCTGGGTGAAGTGTCCGACACCGATATTCGCCGTTTTGCGGACCTGCAAAGCGCGCTGACCAAACGTCTGGACCACTTTGCCGCTCACGGTTGCAAAGTCTCCGACCACGCCCTGGACGTAGTGCTGTTTGCGGAAGCGACCGACGCCGAGCTGGACGCCATTCTGGCGCGTCGCCTGGCTGGCGAAACCCTTAGCGAACGCGAAGTGGCGCAGTTCAAAACCGCGGTGCTGGTGTTCCTCGGCGCAGAGTATGCTCGTCGCGGCTGGGTGCAGCAGTACCACATCGGCGCGCTGCGCAATAACAACCTGCGTCAGTTCAAATTGTTAGGCCCGGACGTGGGCTTTGACTCGATCAACGATCGTCCAATGGCTGAAGAGCTGTCTAAGCTGCTGAGCAAGCAGAACGAAGAGAACCTGCTGCCGAAAACCATTCTCTACTGCCTGAACCCGCGCGATAACGAAGTGCTGGGCACCATGATCGGTAACTTCCAGGGCGAAGGGATGCCGGGCAAGATGCAGTTCGGCTCCGGCTGGTGGTTCAACGATCAGAAAGACGGCATGGAGCGGCAGATGACCCAGCTGGCGCAGCTCGGCCTGCTGAGTCGCTTTGTCGGGATGCTGACCGACAGCCGCAGCTTCCTCTCCTACACGCGCCACGAATACTTCCGCCGCATTCTGTGCCAGATGATCGGCCGTTGGGTGACCGCCGGCGAAGCGCCTGCGGATATCGCGCTGCTGGGCGAGATGGTGAAAAACATTTGCTTTAACAATGCGCGTGACTATTTCGCCATTGAACTGAACTAAGACCAGAGGTCGGTTGATATGCAATACATCAAAATCCATTCGCAGGATAACGTCGCGGTCGCGCTGGCGGATATGACGGCCGGTAGCGTGGTGACGATCGACAATGACCCGGTCACCCTCGGTCAGGATATCGTTCGCGGACACAAGTTTGCACTGCGCGCTATCGCGAAAGGGGAAAACGTCGTTAAGTATGGGCTGCCGATTGGCCATGCGCTGGCGGATATCGCGCCGGGCGAGCATGTCCATGCGCACAATACGCGCACCAATCTCAGCGACCTTGACGCGTATCGCTATCAACCGGAGCAGGTTGCCCAACCGCCGCAGCCAGCGGATCGCGACGTGCAGATTTATCGTCGCGCCAATGGCGACGTCGGCGTGCGCAATGAGCTGTGGATCCTGCCGACCGTCGGCTGCGTCAACGCCATGGCCCGCCAGATGCAGAACCGTTTTCTGAAAGAGGCAAACGGCGCTGAGGACATCGATGGAGTGCATCTCTTCAGCCATACCTATGGCTGCTCGCAGCTCGGGGACGATCACCTCAATACCCGCACCATGCTGCAGAATATGGTTCGCCATCCGAACGCCGGGGCGGTGCTGGTGGTGGGCCTTGGCTGTGAAAACAACCAGGTGGAGGCCTTTCGCGAAACGCTGGGCGAGTATGATCCGCAGCGCGTGCACTTTATGGTTTGTCAGCATCAGGACGATGAAGTGGAGGCGGGAGTGGCGCATCTCCACCAGCTGTATGACGTGATGCGTCAGGATAAACGTCAGCCGGGTAAGCTGAGCGAGCTGAAGTTTGGCCTCGAGTGCGGCGGGTCTGACGGCCTGTCCGGTATTACCGCCAACCCGATGCTGGGGCGCTTCTCAGACTACGTGATCGCCAACGGCGGCACCACCGTGCTGACCGAAGTGCCGGAGATGTTCGGCGCTGAACAGCTGCTGATGAGCCACTGCCGCGACGAAGCGACCTTCGACAAGCTGGTGACTATGGTCAATGACTTTAAGCAGTACTTTATCGCGCACGACCAGCCTATTTACGAAAACCCCTCTCCGGGCAACAAGGCCGGGGGGATCACCACCCTCGAGGATAAGTCGCTGGGCTGTACCCAGAAAGCGGGCTCCAGCCAGGTCGTGGATGTCCTGCGCTACGGCGAACGTCTGAAGGTTCATGGTCTGAACTTGCTGAGCGCGCCAGGCAATGATGCCGTCGCCACCAGCGCGCTGGCCGGCGCCGGCTGCCATATGGTGCTGTTCAGTACCGGCCGCGGCACGCCGTACGGCGGCTTTGTGCCGACGGTGAAGATCGCCACCAACAGCGAGCTGGCGGCAAAGAAAAAGCACTGGATCGACTTCGATGCCGGACAGCTGATCCACGGCAAAGCGATGCCACAGCTGCTGGAGGAGTTCGTGGATACCATTGTGGCTTTCGCCAACGGCAAACCGACCTGTAATGAGCAGAATGACTTCCGCGAGCTGGCCATCTTTAAAAGCGGTGTTACCCTGTAAAGGCGCATTCATATTGGCGCCCGGGCGGCGTTGATCGCGCATTGGCCTGATAGCGCAGCGTCATCGGGTAAGCAGCAGCGGCGTTTCAGCCTGTGAAGCGCCGTTTGTTTTTTCTCTCAGGGAGCTTTCATGACCGCGTATTGGCTGGCTCAGGGCGTCGGCGTTATCGCCTTTCTTATCGGCATTACCACCTTTATCAACCGCGACGAACGTCGCTTCAGGCTTCAGCTGGCGGTCTATAGCGGCGTTATCGGCGTCCATTTCTTCCTGATGGGCGCCGCGCCTGCCGGGATGAGCGCCGGGCTTAATGCGCTCCGCACGGTTATTTCCCTGCGCACCCGCAGCCTGTGGGTGATGACAGTCTTTATCCTGCTGACGCTGATCCTCGGCCTTGGCAAGCTGCAGCATGCTATGGAGCTGCTGCCGATTATTGGCACTGTCGCCAGCACCTGGGCGCTGTTTCGCTGTAAAGGGCTGACCGTCCGCTGCGTGATGTGGTGCTCCACCGCCTGCTGGGTGACGCATAACCTGTGGCTGGGTTCGATTGGCGGGACGCTGATTGAAGGCAGTTTCCTGATCGTCAACGGCCTGAATATCATTCGCTTCCGCCGGATGCAAAAGCGGGGTATCGATCCGTTCAGGGTTGAAAACGCGGTGCAGGAAGAGAGCCCCTCCGCGCGGTAGCGGAGGGGAAAGGCATTAACTGCGCAGGGCGTTTTTCGCCAGCTGGTCGTCTTCCGCCATGCAGGCGGCGGCGGTAAACAGGGCGTCGGTGGAGGAGTTCAGCGCGGTTTCGCAGGAATCCTGCAGCACGCCGATGATAAAGCCGACGGCAACCACCTGCATCGCCACATCGTTCGGAATACCAAACATATTACAGGCCAGCGGGATCAGCAGCAGCGAACCGCCCGCCACGCCGGAGGCGCCGCAGGCGCACAGCGAAGCGACCACGCTCAGCAACAGCGCCGTCGGCAGATCCACCGGAATGTTCAGCGTATGGACCGCCGCCAGCGTCAGCACGGTAATCGTGATTGCCGCGCCCGCCATATTGATGGTCGCCCCCAGCGGAATGGAGACCGAATAGGTATCGCGATCCAGGTTCAGCTTCTCGCATAGCGCCATATTCACCGGAATATTGGCGGCGGAGCTGCGGGTGAAAAACGCGTAGACGCCGCTTTCGCGCAGGCAGGTCAGCACCAGCGGATAGGGGTTACGGCGAATCTTCCAGAACACCAGCAGAGGGTTAATCACCAGCGCCACCAGCAGCATACAGCCCACCAGTACCAGCAGCAGCTGGGCGTAGCCCCACAGCGTTTCAAAACCGGTGGTCGCCAGGGTGGAAGAGACCAGGCCGAAGATCCCCAGCGGCGCAAAGCGGATCACCACTTTAACGATAAAGGTCACCGCGTGGGAGATATCGTTGATCAGGTTTTTCGTGGTGTCGTTACCATGGCGCAGGGCGAAGCCAAGCCCCACCGCCCACACCAGAATACCGATATAGTTGGCGTTCAGCAGGGCGTCGACCGGGTTGGACACCATGCTCATCAGCAGACTACGTAGCACCTCAACAATCCCCGACGGCGGCGTGATGCTGTCGGCGGCGGTGGTTAAGTGCAGAGTCGACGGAAAGAGAAAACTGAACAACACCGCAGTCAGCGCCGCGCTAAAGGTGCCCAGCAGATAGAGAAACAGAATAGGGCGAATACTGGTTTTTTGTCCGTGCTGATGGTTGGCGATCGAGGCCATGACGAGCATCAATACCAGCACCGGCGCTACCGCCTTTAACGCGCCGACGAACAGGGTCCCCAGCAGGCCGACGGCGATAGCCGCTGGCTTAGAGACCAGCGCCAGCAGCACGCCAAGCACCAGGCCGATTAAAATTTGTTTCACCAGGCTGCCTTGCGCCAGGCGGGAGAGCCACCCTGATGGGGGAGTGCGTGTTGTCATAATTCATTCCTTCCAGTGATGTAGCAAGCCATCCCAGCCACGTATTATTTGTTACGTTTATGTCAGGATGTAAATAGATGTTTGCATAGCCGAGTATACGGAAAGAAAGCCTGGCGGGAAGCGTAAAATACTGTGATTTTAATCTGGATCTTATTTTTTAACTACGCAGTAACATAATTGTGACATGAGCAGGCATTCTCGTTATGAGAAGGTCAGCTATAGCCGATTACCGCGCCGCCAGCGGGAGCCGACGGCGCGCCAGGCAGGTTATTCAGGCAGTTTGCGCTGCTTGTCGTGCTGCTTGTTGACCCAGGCGTTAATCAACAGCGTGACGGTCAGGATGCCGCCCACGACCCCCAGCGAGATGGCGACCGGGATATGGTAGAAGTCGACGATCAGCATCTTCACGCCAATAAACACCAGGATCACCGACAGGCCATATTTGAGCATCGAGAAGCGCTCAGCGACCCCCGCCAGCAGGAAGTACATGGCGCGCAGGCCGAGAATGGCAAACAGGTTCGAGGTCAGCACGATAAACGGGTCGGTGGTGACCGCGAAGATCGCCGGGATACTGTCGACGGCGAATATCACATCGCTCAGCTCGACCAGAATCAACACCAGCAGCAGCGGCGTGGCGAACAGCACCCCGTTTTTACGGGTGAAGAAGCGCTCGCTCTCGATTTTATCGGTCATTCGCAGATGGCTGCGGATCCAGCGCACCAGCGGTTTGTCGCCGATGCCGGAATCATCCTCTTTCGCCAGCGCCATCTTCACGCCGGTAAACAGCAGGAAGGCGCCGAAGACGTACAACAGCCAGTCGAACTGGGAGATAAGCCAGCTGCCGGCGAAGATCATAATGGTGCGCAGAACAATCGCCCCGAGGACGCCATACACCAGCACCCGGCGCTGCAGAGCAGGCGGCACGGCGAAGTAGCTGAACAGCATCAGCCAGACGAAGACGTTATCGACCGCCAGCGCTTTTTCAATCAGATAACCGGTGAGGAAGGCCAGAGCCTGCGGATCGGCGACGGCGCGGCCCTGGGTTTGCACCAGATACCACCAGAACGCGGCGTTGAACAACAGAGAAAGTGTGACCCAGAGGATAGACCAGCCAGCGGCCTGCTTCATGGTCATGCTATGCGAACCGCGTCGTCCCTGAAGCAGCAGGTCGATCGCCAACATGATCGCGACGACGACAGCGAATCCACCCCATAGCAACGGCGTGCCGACAGTATTCATTTGATATTCCTTACATAAAAACAAAAACGGCTGACGTCGGAAGACGGCAGCCGCTGCGCTTTTATGCATAGACCTCGCCTTCCGGCAAGGTCTCACTTACAACAACCAAAGTTCATCGCGATGGGCTTTGGTGATTGCCCGGCGACCGGATGCGGTATTACACGCATCGTAATGACGATCGGCCGGCAAGGAAGTTACTCCCCTTTGCTCGTAACAAAATATGTCACGAGGCGGTTTTCGTCAATGGCGGCCAGACGGGCCTTTACACTCTTTTACGCCAGCGGCTGCGTATCGGCCGGGAAGATCACCCCGGTCTGGCGACGAATTTCGCTCGACAGTTTCGCCGTGATACGGCTCACAGCCAGGCCCGGATGGTCGACATCCTCTGTTTCCACCAGCCGCGCGAAGGTCTCCGCCTCATACAGCATAGTATTGATATGCTGCGGCTGCGTCAGGTCCTGGGCTTTGCCGCCGCGCGGCACAAACGCCAGCTTCTGGCACTCGGAGATTTTTTCGATCACCAGTACCCCCTCTTCCCCCTGAATTTCGCTGGGGATCGCCGAGTCGCTCACCTTGGAGTGATGCAGCGTCACGTCGAAGTCGTCATAGCTCAGCACCACGGTGCCCTGGGCGTCCACGCCGCTGTCCAGCAGGCTGGCGGTGGCATGAACGGCCCGCGGTTCGCCCCACAGCGCCACAGCGGACGCCAGGCAATAGAAGCCGATATCCATAATCGAACCGTTGGAGAACGCCGGATTAAAGGTGTTGGGGTTTTCGCCGTCGAGGTAGCGCTGGTAGCGCGAAGAGTACTGGCAGTAGTTAATGAAGGCTTTACGCAGTTTACCCACTTTGCCGAGGGTTTCCTTCAGCAGCAGAAAGTTGGGCAGGCTGGCGGTTTTGAAGGCTTCAAACAGCACCACGTGGTTGGCTTTCGCCACCGCGATGGCCGCCTCGACCTCCTGTAGATTCGACGCCAGCGGTTTTTCGCAAATGACGTGCTTCTTGTGGCTCAGGAACAGCCGCGTCTGCGGGAAGTGCAGGGAGTTCGGGCTGGCGATATAAACCGCGTCAATGGCGTCGCTTTGCGCCAGCGACTCCAGCGAGGTAAACAGATGCTCGACCGGATAGTCATTGGCGAAGGCTTGCGCCTGTTCGAGGCTGCGGGAGTAGATGGCGGTAAGTTTATATTTGCCGGTTTCATGGGCGGCATCGACAAACTGCTTAGTGATCCAGTTTGTGCCAACAACTGCGAAACGTATCATAAACGGTGACGAACTCCATTAAAGGGAACCTGTCGTCACTCTATCATGCCCCCATGACAAAACCAGTGCGTGACTACGCAGAACGATTTAACGAAAGGTGCGTCAGCCACAGGCGGGTGTCGAACTCCAGCTGATGGTACTGCGGCTCCATATGGCAGCACAGCTGGTAGAAGGCTTTGTTGTGCTCCTTCTCTTTCAGATGCGCCAGTTCATGGACCACGATCATCCGCAAAAAGTCCTCCGGCGCGTCGCGAAATACCGTCGCCACGCGGATCTCCGCTTTGGCTTTCAGCTTGCCGCCCTGAACGCGGGAAATGGCGGTATGCAGGCCGAGCGCATTGTTCAGCACGTGGATCTTACTGTCATACATCACTTTGTTGATCGGCGCCGCGCCGCGCAGAAAGCGGTTTTTCAAGTCCTGGGTGTACTGATATAGCGCTTTATCGCTGTTAACGTCGTGCCCTTGCGGATAGCGCTTTTGCAGCACCTCGCCGAGGCGGTCTTGCTCGATTAATGTGGTCACCTGCGCCAGCAGCGATTCAGGATAGCCCTGTAAATAAATGAGTTTTGTCATCGTCTTATCATTACGTCTGTCAGGAGGGCAGTTCAGCCACGGTCATGGTAAAGACCAGCGGCGCAGTACCCTCATTGCGGTAACCGTGCTCTATTTCGGTGCGGGCCACCGCGGATTCTCCGACCGCCACCGTGCGGCAGGTCTCGCCAAGCGTCAGCGTCAGCGCGCCGGCTTCCACGTGCAGCAGCTCGAAGGTCGTCGCCGGGTGGCCGGGCGAGGTAAAGGCTTCGCCGGGCTGCATCTCCCAGCGCCACAGCTCAATCATATTCGGCCCGGCGGTGCCGGCGAGGAGCCTGGCGCTGCCCCCCAGCGGCCCTTGCCAGAGGGTGGGGATCTGCTCGGCGGGAATAATATGCAACGCGGGTTCGCTAGCCACATTGACAATATCCGCCACCGAGACGCCCAGCGCGGCGGCGAGTTTGCAGAGGATCGCAATGCTGGGGTTGGCGGCCTCTTTTTCCATCTCGACCAGCATGCCTTTGCTGATGCTGGCCCGGCGCGATAGCTCGTCCAGCGACATTTTTTTCGCTTTACGGTAGGCCTTCAGCCGCGTGGCGACGGCGCGACTTACCTGGTCGACATCAGATCCTGAATCGGTCGTTATATTGACTTTTACGTTCATTGGTCACTATGATGAAACAAATTGGTCATTACAGGATTATCGAATGCGTAGCGTAACGCCGTCAATCGAATCTGCGGTCAGCCGCCTGGCGCCGGGCTTTCGGGCATTAAGTATTGTGGTGGAGAGCGCGCCGGTGGCCAATCCCGCCGTCGCGGAGCAGGCGCTGGCCGAGGCCTGCCAGGCGGTGCAGCAGGATGATGTGCCCTGGGCGCAAGCGCACCTGGCGGCATGGGATGAAGCCTTCAGCGCCTTCGGCGCGAAGGCGAAACGTACCCCCTGTTCGGCGCAGGCGCTGCGCAAGCGGGTGCTGAAAGAGGGGAGCCTGCCGGCCATCGATCCGGTAGTGGATATCTACAACGCGATCAGCATTCGGTATGCCGTCCCGGTCGGTGGGGAAAATCTGGCCGCCTACCGTGGCGAACCGCGGCTGGCCATTGCCCGCGGCGATGAGCCATTCGATACGCTAAAATCGGCGGAGCCGGTGGTGGAATATCCGGAGCCGGGCGAAGTCATCTGGCGGGATGATATAGGCGTAACCTGCCGACGCTGGAACTGGCGACAGGGCGTACGTACCCGGCTGGACAGCGGCGCGCAGACGATGTGGTTTATTCTCGAAAGCCTGCCGGCGATGCCGTTGTCGGCCCTGCAAGAGGCGGGAGAGCGGCTGGTAGGCTATCTGCAGCAGCTGATGCCCGGCGCCCGCGCGTCGATAACGCTGCTGCAAGCCGATGACGAGGGCGATCTACGCTGAGCGGCGATGATCAGCGATCTCTCTTCAACTGGACAGGATTTGCGTATAAACTCGCGGGTTTTACTATTCCGGAGGCGGAGAGGCGATGAGCCAGGCAGAGTTAAACGGTGAGTTATTCACATTAGAGCGGTTCCCACCTAACGCTGAAGAAGAAGCGCTTCAGGCGTGGGAAGCGGCGGATGAATATCTGCTGCAACAGGTGAATGACGTCGACGGCCTGACGCTCATCTTCAACGACGGCTTCGGCGCACTCGCCTGCGCGCTGGCGGAGCGCAACCCCGTCAGCATCAACGATTCCTTTATTTCCGAGCTGGCGGCCCGCCACAACCTGCGGATGAACGGCATTGATGAAGAGAGCGTGCGCTTTCAGGATAGCCTGAGCCCGCTGCCGGCCGCGCCGGCGCTGGTGCTGATTAAGGTGCCAAAGCAGCTGGCGCTGCTGGAACAGCAGCTGCGCGCCCTGCGCCAAGTGGTGACGCCGGAAACCCGTATTATCGCCGCGGCGAAAGCCCGCGATGTCCATAACTCGACGCTGGCGCTGTTTGAAAAAATTCTCGGTACCACCACCACCTCGCTGGCATGGAAAAAAGCGCGTCTGATCCACTGCGTTTTCACCGCCCCTGAGCTGGCCGATGCGCCGCAAACCTACAGCTGGAAGCTGGACGGCACGCCGTGGACCATCCACAACCATGCCAACGTTTTTGCCCGCAGCGGTCTGGATATCGGCGCGCGCTTCTTCCTGCAGCATTTACCGTCTAATTTAGAAGGCGAGATCGCCGATCTCGGCTGCGGCAACGGGGTGATTGGCCTGCAGGCGCTGGCGCAGAACCCGAACGCGCGGGTCATGTTCACCGATGAGTCGCACATGGCGGTGGCTTCCAGCCGGTTGAACGTCGAGCACAACCTGCCGAACGATATCGACCGCTGTGAATTTATGGTCAACAACTCGCTCTCCGGCATTGAGCCGGACCGCTTTACGGCGATCCTGTGCAATCCGCCGTTCCATCAGCAGCACGCCATTACCGACCATATTGCCTGGCAGATGTTTAACGACGCCCGCCGCAGCCTGAAATACGGCGGCGAGCTGTACGTCGTCGGCAACCGCCACCTCGATTACTTCCGTAAGCTGAAGCGCGCGTTTGGTAATTGCACGACGATTGCGACGAACAATAAGTTCGTCATTTTGAAAGCGACCAAGGTGCGTAAGCAGCGCTGATTCGTGTTGCTGTTTCCCCGGCTACCGGCTGACGCCTTCGCCGGGCTAGCGTGCGGGATTATCGTGGTAGCCCGGGGAAGGCGCATCGCGCCGCCCCCGGGACACGGCTAAATCGTCAGCGCCAGCTTCGTGCCCTGGGCAATCGCCCGGCGCGCATCCAGCTCCGCCGCCACGTCGCAGCCGCCGATCAAATGCACCGTTTTCCCTGCCGCGCGCAGCGGTTCCGCCAGCTCGCGGCGCGGCTCCTGACCGGCGCAGACAATCACATGATCCACCGCCAGCAGCTGGCGTTCACCGCCGATAGTCACATGTAACCCCTCATCATCGATCTTCTCATAGCTGACCCCCGGGATCATTTTCACGCCGCGCGCCAGCAGCGTCGCGCGATGGATCCAGCCGGTGGTTTTGCCGAGCCCTTCGCCCGGTTTGCTCGCTTTGCGCTGCAGCATCACAATCTGTCGCGGGCTTTGACTCAGTTGCGGGCCCTCAGGACTCAGCCCTCCCGCCGTTTGCAGGCTGGTATCGATACCCCATTCGCGACAGAATTCGCCGATATCCTGGCTGGTGGCCACGCCCGACTGGCTTAGGTACATCGCGGTGTCGAAGCCGATGCCGCCGCAGCCGATGATCGCCACCTTCGCGCCAACCGGCGCTTTGTCGCGCAAGACATCCAGGTAGCTGAGCACCTTGGGATGATCGATCCCGGCGATCGCCGGCAGGCGCGGGGCGATACCGGTGGCGAGGATCGTCTCATCGAACGCCAGCAGATCGTCTGCCGTAACGCGGGTGTTCAGGCGCAGATCGACGCCGTTAAGATCGAGCATGGTGCGGTAGTAACGCAGCGTCTCGTGGAACTCCTCTTTGCCAGGGATCTGTTTGGCGATATTAAACTGGCCGCCGATCTCCGGCAGCGCATCGAACAACGTGACCTGATGGCCGCGGGCGGCGGCGTTAACGGCAAAGGCCAGACCGGCCGGCCCGGCGCCGACCACCGCCAGCCGTTTAGGCGCGTTGGCCGGCAGGACCGGCATCAGGGTTTCATGACAGGCGCGCGGGTTGACCAGACAGGAGGTGACTTTGCCGACGAAGATCCGATCGAGACACGCCTGGTTGCAGCCGATGCAGGTGTTGATCTGATCGGCACGATCGTTCTGCGCTTTTGACATAAATTCGGCGTCGGCGAGGAACGGGCGGGCCATCGATACCATATCGGCATCGCCGCGGGCGAGAATATCCTCCGCGACCTGCGGATCGTTGATGCGGTTGGTGGTGATCAGCGGGATCGACACCGCGCCTTTCAGCTTGCGGGTGACCCAGCTAAAGGCGCCGCGCGGTACCGGCGTGGCGATGGTTGGAATGCGCGCTTCGTGCCAGCCGATCCCGGTGTTGATGATGGTCGCCCCCGCCGCCTCGATGGCTTTGGCCAGCTCGGTGACTTCCGTCAGCGTGCTGCCGTCGTTGACCAGATCGAGCATCGACAGACGGTAGATGATAATGAAATCGTGGCCGGCGCGCTGGCGCACGGCCTTGACCACTTCAACGGCGAAACGCATACGGCGCGCGTAATCGCCGCCCCATTGATCGCTGCGCTGGTTGGTGCGCGCGGCGAGGAATTCGTTAATCAGATAGCCCTCAGAGCCCATCACCTCGACGCCGTCATAGCCCGCTTCCCGCGCCAGCTGGGCGCAGTGGGCAAAATCATCGATCAGCGTGAGGATCTCGTTGTGGCTCAGCTCATGAGGGGTGAACCGGTTAATCGGCGCCTGCAGAGGCGAGGGGGCGACCAGCGCGGGCTGGTAGCTGTAGCGCCCGGTGTGCAGGATCTGCAGGGCGATTTTACCGCCTTCCTGATGTACCGCGTCGGTGATCTGGCGATGATGCGCCAGGTGGCTGGCATCGTTGAGCACCGCGCCGCCGGCCATTGTCACGCCGGACGGGGCGGGAGCGATGCCGCCGGTGACGATCAGTGCCACGCCGTGACGCGCGCGCTCGGCGTAAAAGGCCGCTAACCGCTGCGCGCCGTCGGGCAGTTCTTCCAGACCGGTATGCATGGAGCCCATCAACACGCGGTTTTTAAGGGTGGTGAAGCCCAGCTCAAGCGGGGCGAAAAGCGACGGATAGCGGCTCATAATGGCTTCCAATGTAAAATTATTGTTATGTGGTCGGATGAGTTACTAATTTAGCCGTCGTGGAGAAAAAGGGAAAAGGGGAGTGCGGTGATTGTGATGGGATTCAAAGAACGGCGAAGCGTTGCCCCTCACCCCGGCCCTCTCCCAAAGGGAGAGGGAGAAAGGCGGACCAGCACTGGTATTCAGGCTTGCGCCAGACGGTTCCTTCTCCCGCCGGGAGAGGGTTAGGGTGAGGGCGAAGACGGGCACCGATATCCAGGCCAGCGCCGGACGGTTCCCTCTCCCGCCGGGAGAGGGTTAGGGTGAGGGCGAAGACGGGCACCGATATTCAGGCCAGCGCCGGACGGTTCCCTCTCCCACCGGGTTAGGGTGAGGGGGAAGACGCAACGCGCTGGCGGCGTTCCAGACCCGGCGCCTGCCACATCGATGTTGTCAGCCCGCTATCGACAAGACCAAGCTGATCGGCATACACCGACTGCCATTTACTCATCATCTCCTGATAAAGCTCGCGATGTTGCGGATTAGGGCTGAATTCGCGGTGCCAGCTCACTAACTTTTCTCCAGCGCTGGCCATATCGCCGTACAGCCCGGCGCCAGCGCCGGCGGCAATGGCGCAGCCGAGGGCAGTGGCTTCGCGGACCACCGGTACCCGCACCGGCAGGCCGGTGACGTCGCTGAGGATCTGGCTCCACAGCGCGCCTTTAGAGCCGCCGCCGGCAAACACCAGGCTGTCGAAAGTCACCCCGGAAAACTGCGAAATCTGCGCCAGGTTGCAGGCGGAGACAATCGCCGCGTTCTCCTCCAGGGCCCGGAACAGGGTGGCTTTATTGCACTTCTCCGGATCGATGGAGAGGTTAATAAACGATGGCGCAGCGTGGTACCACTGCTTAAAGTGCATGGCGTCGGAAAAAATAGGCATCACGCCGTGGGAACCGGCGGGTACGCGGCTGGCCATCTCCTCCAGCAGCGAATAGGCATCGACGCCGAGACGCTCGGCAATCAGCTTTTCTTCAGCGCAGAAGGCGTCGCGGAACCAGCGCATGGTCAGTCCGGTAAAGAAACTGATCGATTCCGCCTGCGCCATGCCGGGGATCACGTGAGGATTGACGCGGATATTCATCTGCGGGTCGGTGCGCACCTGCGGCAGATTGACCACCTGCTGCCAGAAAGTGCCGCCGAGTACCGCGCTTTGCCCGGCGCGTACCACCCCGAGCCCGAGGCAGCCGAGCTGCACGTCGCCGCCGCCCATCACCACCGGCGTCCCGACGCGCAGGCCGCTCTGCTGGGCTGCTGCTTCGGTGACGGCGCCCAGCAGCGTGCCGGTCTCTTTCACCGGCGAGAGCATATCGGCGCGCAGCCCGGCCATATCCAGCAGCGCCGGACGCCAGTCGCGGCTGAACAGATCGAGCATGCCGGTGGTGCCTGCGTTTGACGGGTCGACCGCCAGCTCGCCGGAAAGCTTCGCCGCCAGCCAGTCGCTGATCATGGTGATAGTCGCCGCCTTGCGGTAGATATCGGGACGATGGTGCGCCAGCCACAGCAGGCGTGGCATGGCGCTGAGCGCCAGCGTTTGCCCGGAGACCTCGTACACCTCGGATTCAAAACGATAGTCGTGGATCTCCTTAAGCTCCGCCACTTCGCGGCTGGCGCGGGCATCAACGTTGGCGCAGGCCCAGATGGCCTCGCCGTTGCGGTCATAGAGGACGATCCCTTCGCGCATCGAACAGCAGGCGACGGACTGAATATCGGCGGCAGAGAGCCGGGCGGCGTCGAGCGCCTGGCGAATGCACTGGCAGGCCAGCTGCCAGTTGGTGGTAAGGTCGAACTCCATCGAGCCGGGGACGTTATCGACGCTCAGGTGTTTCCATTCGGCCTGGCCCACCGCCAGCTGGCGGCCATTAAGATCGAAAATGACCGCCCGTATGCTGCCGGTCCCGGCATCTAACGCTAACAGGTAACTCATGACATGCGCCTCACTGTTGTCGCGCGGCGCCGGGCCGTCAGGAGGCCAGTGCGAGCACCGCGCGTGCTGTTGTCTCTTCCGTTACCAGGCCATTAATGCGCTTGCCAATCAGAGCGGCATGAATCGCCTGCGCTTTTTGTTCTCCCCCGGCGACGCCTACGATGGTCGGCAGCTGCGCCAGCTCATCAAGGGTCACGCCGAGCAGTTCCCGATGGATCTCCAGTCCTTCTACCGGCCTGCCGTCGGCCTGCAGGAAATAACCTAAAATGTCGCCGACCGCCCCTTTGCGGGCGTACATCAGCTGTTCGCCCTCGCTGATATAGCCGGAGCGCAGAATGGTCGCGTCGCGCCGCTGATCGATAGCGCCAATGCCAACCACCGCCGCGTCCGCCGCCGTCGCCGCCAGCATCACATCGCGCACGCTGGATTCGCGGCGCAGGATCTCAGCGACCTCCGCCGACGAGACCCGCAGCGGCGCCGGAATAATACTGACGCTGCAGGCGGCATCCAGTTGGCCGATGCCGGTCATATAGGGGCCGACGCCGCCGGAGAGAGTGACCAGTCGCACCTGCTGCGAGCCGATAAAGCCGCTGAGATGCTGCAGGCAGCTCATGGTGGCTTCGCCGAAGCCGACCGCCAGCAGCTGTCCCGGTTGCAGAATGCCCATCAGCGACTGCGCGGCACCGATCCCCAGCCGGGTATTCATCGGCGGGGTGTTGAGCGCCGGCAGCACACGGGCAATCTTGAGGCCAAAGCGCTGCTGCAGTTCACTTTCCAGCGCCAGACAGCCCTCATAGCGCGAGTTGATCTGCACGCGGATCACCCCGGACTGGCGGCCTTTCTCCAGCAGGCGGGAAATCTTCAGCCGCGGCAGCCCCAAACGCTCGCCGATGTCGTTTTGCGTCAGGCCGTCGTGGTAGTAACACCACGCCACCCGCGCCACCAGCTCTTCCTCGGCTAACGCCAGCCCGGCGTAGCGATGGTCTTCCGTAATGCGTTTTTCGCTCATAAATTGAACTCTTATAAAAATTTAGATCATATGTTCGCTATTGCGCGGCCGGAAAGTGTGAGCCGACTGGCAAAACGGATCTTTCATCTCTGGCCGCTTTTTTCCGGACGATCTAAAGCGCCAAACTGTGATCTTCGCACGGTTGTAAATATAGTTCACCGTCTACGCTTTTGAACATTATTAAATTTAAAAATCATTTGTTCAAACGAGGCGCGACGATGAAGCCACTGCTTGAAGCTCGCCAGATCCGCAAACAGTTCTCCGGCGTTGCCGTGCTGAAGGGCATCGACTTTACGCTATGCGCGGGCCAGGTGCATGCGCTGATGGGCGGCAACGGCGCGGGTAAATCGACGCTGATGAAGATCATCGCCGGCGTCGAAACCCCGGATAGCGGTGAACTGACGATCGGCGAACGCGCGTTTGCGCGCCTTAACCCGGCGCTGGCCCACCAGCTGGGCATCTATCTGGTGCCGCAGGAGCCAATGCTGTTTCCCAACCTCAGCGTGCGCGAGAACATTCTCTTTCGTCTGCCGAAGCGGGCGGATACCAACGCGCGGCTGCAGGAAAAACTGCAGCAGCTGAACTGCCAGATCAACCTCGATGCCAGCGCCAGCACGTTGGAAGTGGCCGATCAACAGATGGTCGAGATCCTGCGCGGCCTGATGCGCGAGGCGCGGATCCTGATCCTGGATGAACCCACCGCCTCTTTAACGCCGGGTGAAACCGAGAGACTGTTTAGCCAGATCCGCGCGTTACAGGCGCTGGACGTTGGGATCGTCTTTATCTCGCACAAACTGCCGGAAATCCGCCAGCTGGCCAGCCATGTGTCGGTGATGCGCGACGGGGCAGTGGTGCTCAGTGGCGAAACGGCGGGCTACGGCGACCAACAGCTTATCAGCGCCATGACGCCGGCCAGCCGCGACCATGCGCTGAGCGACACGCAAAAGCTGTGGCTGGCGCTACCGGGCAACCGCCGTACCCAGGCGCAGGATTTTCCCGTGCTGCGGGTGGAGGATCTCACTGGCGAAGGTTTTATCGATCTCAGTCTGGAGATCCGCGTCGGGGAGATCGTCGGCCTTGCCGGGCTGGTGGGATCCGGGCGCACCGAATTTGCCGAAACCTTATACGGCCTGCGTCCGCCGCGCGCCGGGAGGATCTGGCTGGAGAACCGCGAGATTAGTCAGGAGAGCACCCGCGCCAGGTTGGCCAGCGGGCTGGTCTATCTGCCGGAAGACCGCCAGGTCTCCGGGCTGTTTCTCGATGCGCCGGTGCGCTGGAACACGGTGATGTTCAATCAGCCGTCGTGGTGGCAGCAGGGGAAACGGGAGGCGGCGGTGGTCGAGCGCTATCACCGGGCGCTGGGGATCAAGCTGGCCGATGGCGACCAGCCGGTACGCACTCTCTCCGGCGGCAACCAGCAGAAGGTGCTGCTGGCGCGCTGTCTGGAAGCTAATCCGTTGCTGCTGATTGTCGATGAGCCGACGCGCGGCGTGGATGTCTCCGCCCGCGCCGATATCTATCAGCTGCTGAAAAGCGTCGCCGCGCAAAATGTGGCGGTGCTGATGATCTCTTCCGATGTGGAGGAGTTCGTCGGTCTGGCCGACCGGGTGCTGGTGATGCATCAGGGCCGTTGCAGCGGCGAGCTGGCGCGGCAGGCGGTGACCGTCGATCGCATGATGACCCTGGCCTTCGGAGGGCAGGCATGAAAACGTTATTCAAGAATCGCGAACTGAGCGCCTTTTTTGCCATCGTGGCGCTGTTTGCCGTGCTGGTGGCGCTCAATCCGGCCTATTTCAGCCTGCAGACGCTGGCGATGATTTTCGCCAGCTCACAAATCCTGTGCCTGCTGGCGCTGGGGGCGACGCTGGTGATGCTGACCCGCAATATTGACGTGTCGGTAGGTTCGACCGTTGGGCTGTGCGCCATCGCCGTCGGCGTGGCGCTGAACAACGGTTACGGGCTGGCGACGGCGATCGCCTTCGCGCTGGCGATTGGCGCGCTGGCCGGGGCTTTTAACGGCCTGCTGGTGGTGGGGCTGCGCATTCCGGCGATCGTCGCGACGCTCGGCACGCTGGGGTTGTATCGCGGGGTGATGCTGCTGTGGACCGGAGGGAAATGGATCGAAGGCTTGCCCGACAGCCTGAAATCGCTTTCGGAGCCCGCGTTTATCGGCGTGTCGCCGCTGGGCTGGCTGGTGCTGGCGCTGCTGCTGGCGGGCGGCTGGCTGCTGTCGCGCACCGCCTCTGGACGTGATTTCTATGCCGTTGGCGATAACCTCGCCGCTGCCCGCCAGCTGGGCGTGGCGGTCAATCGCACACGGATGCTGGCTTTTACCCTCAACGGTATGCTGGCGGCCTGCGCCGGGATCGTCTTCGCCGCGCAGATTGGCTTTGTGCCCAATCAGACCGGCAGCGGCCTGGAGATGAAAGCCATCGCCGCCTGCGTGCTGGGCGGAATATCGCTGCTCGGCGGCACCGGTACGCTGCTCGGCGCGTTTCTCGGCGCCTTTTTCCTCACCCAAATCGACACCGTGCTGGTGCTGTTCCGCCTTCCTGCCTGGTGGAATGACTTTATCGCCGGCCTGGTGCTGCTCGGGGTGCTGGTGCTTGATGGACGCCTGCGCCAGGCGCTGGCCCGCCATCAGCGGGCGCTGAAGTACAGTCGTTTCCAGCCCGGCAACAAAGGGGGCAAACAGGTTGCCCGCTTTCCCGAACGCAAAAGCAAAGAGGTGGCTTAAATGAAGCTGAAGCTTAACTGGGAAAGCGCGCTGCTGGCGTTATTAGTCGTGGAAATCCTGCTGTTCGGCGCGCTGAATCCGCGCATGCTGGATCTCAATATGCTGCTCTTTAGCACCAGCGACTTTATCTGCATCGGCATCGTCGCGCTGCCGCTGACGCTGGTGATTATCAGCGGCGGGATCGATATTTCGCTGGGCTCGACCATCGGACTGTGCGCCATCGCCCTCGGGGTGATGACCCAGGCGGGCTGGCCGCTGTGGCTGGCGGTGTCGCTGACGTTGCTGCTGGGGCTGCTGTGCGGGCTAATCAACGCCGCGCTGATCCACTACACCGGCATCAGCCCGTTGGTGATCACCCTCGGGACGCTGTATCTGTACGGCGGCGGCGCGCTGCTGCTTTCCGGCATGGCCGGCGCCACCGGTTATGAGGGGATCGGCGGCTTTCCCGACAGCTTCACCGCCTTCGCCAATTTAACTCTGGGCGGGCTGCCGCTGCCGCTGGTGCTGTTCGCGGGTATCACCTTTCTCTTCTGGCTGCTGGCCCATCGCGGGCGCTTTGGCCGCCACCTCTTTTTACTCGGGCAAAACCCGCGCGCCGCGCGCTATGCGGCGCTGTCGGTGAACGGCATCCCGTATGTGCTGTATGGCCTGGTCGGTATTGCCTCGGCGGTCGCGGCGCTGGTGATGGTCTCCTATTTCGGCTCGGCGCGTTCGGATTTAGGCCGCGACCTGCTGATGCCGGCGCTGACCGCGGCGGTGCTCGGTGGGGCCAATATTTACGGCGGCTCGGGATCGATACTGGGTACCGCGCTGGCGGCATTGCTGGTGGGGTATCTGCAACAGGGTTTACAGATGGTCGGCATCCCCAACCAGGTGTCGAGCGCGCTGTCAGGGGCGCTGTTGGTTGTGGTGGTGATGGGGCGTTCGCTGAGCCTGCACCGTGAATGGGTGCGCGCGACCTGGCGGCGTCTTTTCTCGCGTAAAACAATCGGAGCACAACAATGAAAACAAAACGTATCCTGCAGGTCAGCGCGCTGGCGCTGGCGATGAGCGTGGCAACCGCGCAAGCGGCGGACCGCATCGCCTTTATTCCTAAGCTGGTCGGCGTCGGCTTCTTTACCAGCGGCGGCAACGGCGCGAAAGAGGCGGGGAAAGCGCTGGGCGTGGATGTCACCTATGACGGCCCAACCGAGCCCAGCGTCTCCGGCCAGGTGCAGCTTATCAACAACTTCGTCAACCAGGGCTACAACGCGATTATCGTCTCAGCCGTCTCACCGGACGGCCTGTGTCCGGCGCTGAAGCGGGCGATGCAGCGCGGGGTGAAAGTCCTGACCTGGGATTCCGATACCAAGCCGGAGTGCCGCAGCATCTATATCAATCAGGGCACGCCGCAGCAGCTCGGCGGCCTGCTGGTGGAGATGGCGGAAAAGCAGGTGACGAAGCCCGCTGCCAAAGTGGCGTTTTTCTACTCCAGCCCGACGGTGACCGACCAGAACCAGTGGGTGAAGGAAGCCAAAGCCAAAATCGAAAAAGAACATCCGCAGTGGCAAATCGTCACCACCCAGTTTGGCTATAACGATGCCACCAAATCGCTGCAAACTGCCGAGGGGATCTTAAAAGCGTATCCGGATCTCGACGCCATTATCGCGCCGGATGCCAATGCCCTGCCGGCGGCGGCGCAGGCGGCGGAGAACCTCAAGCGTCAGGGCGTGGCGATCGTCGGCTTTAGTACACCCAATGTGATGCGCCCCTACGTGGAGCGCGGCACGGTGAAAGCCTTTGGTCTGTGGGATGTGGTTCAGCAGGGCAAAATTGCGGTTAACGTCGCCGATCGATTACTGAAAAAGGGCGATCTTAACGTCGGCGATAGCGTTGAGGTGAAAGATATCGGCTCGCTGAAGGTCGAACCGAACAGCGTGCAGGGCTACCAGTATGAGGCGAAGGGCAACGGTATCGTGTTGCTGCCGGAGCGCGTGGTGTTCAGCAAAGAGAACATCAATAACTACGACTTCTGACGGAGGATGAGATGGCTGATTTAGATGATATCAAAGAGGGCAAGGACTTCGGCCTCGACCGCCCGCAGCAGAACACGCTGTACACCCTGAAAGGCTGCGGCTCGCTGGACTGGGGCATGCAGTCGCGGCTGGCGCGCATTTTTAATCCGCACAGCAACCGCACGGTCATGCTGGCCTTCGACCACGGTTACTTCCAGGGGCCAACCACCGGGCTGGAGCGTATCGACCTGTCGATTGCGCCGCTGTTTGAGGAGACCGACGTGCTGATGTGCACCCGCGGCGTTTTGCGCAGCCAGGTACCGGCGGCGACCAATAAACCGGTGGTGCTGCGCGCCTCCGGCGGTAACTCGATTTTAAGCGAACTCTCCAACGAATGCGTGGCGGTGGCGATGGAGGACGCCCTGCGTCTCAACGTTTGCGCGGTGGCGGCGCAGGTCTATATCGGCAGCGAATACGAACATCAGTCGATCAATAACATCATCAAACTGGTGGACGCCGGCAACCGCTACGGTATGCCGGTCCTGGCGGTCACTGGCGTCGGCAAAGAGATGGCCCGCGACGCCCGCTACTTCTCGCTGGCCAGCCGGATTGCCGCCGAAATGGGGGCGCAGTTTGTGAAGACTTATTTTGTTGAGGACGGTTTTGAGAAAGTGACCGCCAGCTGCCCGGTACCGATCGTCATCGCCGGGGGCAAAAAGCTGCCGGAGCATGAGGCGCTGGAGATGTGCTGGCGGGCGATCGACCAGGGGGCGTCCGGGGTGGATATGGGACGCAATATCTTCCAGTCCAGCGCCCCACGGGCGATGCTGAAGGCGGTGAAAAAGGTGGTGCATGAGAATCTGAACGCGCGCGAAGCGTACCAGTTCTGGCAGGAAGAGAAACAGGGAGAGCGGAAATGAACGTGACGCTGGTGGAGATCAATATCAAACCGGAGCGGGTCGACGAGTTTCTCGAGGTATTTCGCGCCAACCACGAAGGCGCGCTGCGGGAGCCGGGCAACCTGCGCTTTGATGTCCTGCAGGATCCGGAAGTGAAGACCCGCTTTTTTATCTACGAAGCCTATAAAGACGATGAGGCGGTGCTGGCGCACAAGAAAACCCCGCACTATTTAGCCTGCGTCGAAAAGCTGGAGGAGATGATGTCGCAGCCGCGGCAGAAGCGCAGCTTTATCGGCCTGCTGCCGCAGGTGTGAGAGAAAACCAGAGGAGAAGGTAACCCCGGCCCTCTCCCATGGAGAGAGGGTCGGGGGGAGGGGCAGTGTATTACGCCTCTGCAACCGAGACGCGCAGGGCCGCCAGCGCCTTACGCGCCGCCTTCAGCACCTGCTCGCACTGCTCAAGGGTGAGCGTCAGCGGCGGTTCAACGCGGATCGTCTTGGCGTTGTTTAACGTCCCGGCGACCAGCACCCGCTGTCTGAACATCTCGCTGGCAAAGTCGTAGCCAATCTCGTTATCAACAAACTCGATGGCCATCAGCATGCCTTTCCCGCGCACATCATTCACCAGGTCCGGATACTCCTGCGCCAGCAGGCGGAAACCGTCCAGCAGTATATCGCCTTTCTGCGCCGCCTGCGCCGGCAGGTTTTGCGTCAACAGCACGTTGATGGTCGCCAGCGCCGCCGCACAGGCCAGCGGGTTGCCGCCGAAGGTGGTGGTGTGCAGGAACGGGTTGTCGAACAGCACCGAGAAGACCTCCTCCGTCGCCACCGTCGCGCCGATCGGCATCACGCCGCCGCCGAGCGCTTTCGCCAGACACAGGATGTCAGGCTGAACGTTCTCATGCTCGCAGGCGAACATCTTGCCGGTGCGGCCCATACCGGTCTGCACTTCGTCGAGGATCAGCAGGGCGCCAAACTCGTCGCACAGTTTGCGCACCGCCGGCAAATACCCCGTCGGCGGCAGGATCACCCCCCCTTCGCCCTGAATCGGCTCAAGGATCACCGCCGCGACGTCGTCGCCGGTTTTCTTGCACTCGCTCAGCATGGTGCGCATGGCGTTGATATCGCCGAACGGCACATGGCGGAAGCCCGGCAGCAGCGGCATAAACGGTTTGCGGAAAGTCGACTTGGCGGTGGCCGACAGCGCCCCCAGCGATTTGCCGTGGAAGGCGCCGCTGGTGGCGATGAAGGTGAATTTACCTCGCGGCGACTGATAGGCTTTCGCCAGCTTGATGGCCGCCTCTACCGATTCGGTACCGCTGTTGCAGAAGAAGCTGTACTTCAGTTTGCCGGGCGTTAAGGCCGCCAGGGTTTTAGCCAGCATCGCGCGTAGCGGGTCCAGCAGTTCCTGACTGTGAAGCGGTTGTTTCGCGAGTTGATTCTCGACGGCGGATACCACAACTGGATTACGGTGCCCTACATTGAAGATGCCAAACCCGCCAAGGCAGTCGATAAACTCCTGTCCCTGGGTGTCGACAAGCGTATTTAACCCTCCCGCTTGCCACTCTACGGCTCCGTAATCCCCGCCGGCTGTGACCGATTTTCGATACTCTAAAAACCCCGGATTCACATGCTCTTTAAAGTATTCTCTAACCTCCTGGTTAAGTGCTTTCATTTCCTCATGGTCAAGCGTGCGCTTTTCAATGAGATTCAGTGCGTGTGCGCTGCAGGCCAGAGCCGATGCGCTGGAAGGTAACCTGTTCAAAATGTGCTCCTGGGGCGGACGTATCACACGATACTGGATTAAGTATTGCAGGGATTACGCCAGTTCGGCAGAAGCGGTGAAAATCGGGATAAATGCAAAGTAAAAGACGAAATGTGTAAAATTTAATCTCATGGCGCCATTATTGGCACGTTTTATTCCTGAGCTGGCGAGATTTTCTGCCTTGCGGCCTTTAGCGGGACGATCCGTCGTGGTGCGGGCTGCCCCAGCGCGGGGCAGCCGATGGTGAGAAAAGAGGCTTAATCTAGCTGGGAGATCTCCATCGCCGCATGGTCGATAATGCCAATGATCTGCTTGAGCTGGGCGGCGCTGCTGGCCTGCTGGTTCACTTTCAGGTCGAGGACCGCTTTGAAATTCTCCAGCGCGCGCTTCATCTGCGGATCTCTGCGCAGCTCGCAGCCGACCATCCGCGCCTGCAAACGCGCCTGGATATGGGCCAGGTGCTCCTGGTTCTCCGCGTGCAGCTGTTTCCCCTCTTCGCTGATGACGATTTTTTTGCGTCCGTTGTCGTCTTCCACGCTGATAAGGCCCTGGTCCTGGAGCAGATCCAGCGTCGGGTAGATCACCCCCGGGCTGGGGCTGTAGTTCCCCTGGGTGAGGGTTTCGATCTCTTTGATCAGCTCATAGCCGTGGCTGGCGCTGCGGCTGAGGATGTCCAGAATAATCAGCCGCAGTTCGCCGTGGCCAAAGAAACGCTGGCGACGTCCGCCGCCGCGACGGCCATGGTCGCCGTGTTCGCTGGGATCGCTGTGGCGCCCGCGTGGCCCACGCCCCTCTTCATGATGATGTCGCATGGTTACCTCTCGTTGTGTTTTGATATATCTAATTTATATCTAAAAAATGAATATTCGCAATGCAACTTACGATTTATTTTTTAATGTTTTGATATTTATATATTTATTTCTGATGTGCGTATTTTAATGCGGTTTGTTTTGACTATATCAAAAAAAGACTTGCATTCTTTTTAGTTGGCAATCATTATCATTTGCATCGAGTTTAGATATATCTATTTACTGTTCACGAAGGCGATCGATGATGACAAAAACCAAAGCAGACAAGTACCCGCAGCGTGTCCGCAATGAGCTGCGTTTCCGTGAGCTGACGGTGCAGCGCGTGGAGCGCGCAGGCGCGGCCTTCCAGCGCATCGTGCTGGGAGGCGAGGCGCTGGAAGGTTTCGTTTCCCGCGGCTTTGACGACCACACCAAGCTTTTCTTCCCGGAACCGGGCGCGGCGTTTGCGCCGCCGCAGGTGACCGAGGAGGGGATCGACTGGGGTGAGGGCGTGCGGCCTGCTACCCGCGACTATACGCCGCTGTACGATGCCGAACGCCATGAGCTGGCGTATGACTTCTTTATCCACGATGGCGGAATTGCCAGCCGCTGGGCGCTGGAGGCAAAAGTGGGCGATAAGCTGGTGATCGGCGGTCCGCGCGGCTCGCTGGTGGTGCCGGAGGATTACGCCTGGCAATTATATGTCTGCGATGAGTCCGGTATGCCGGCGCTGCGTCGTCGCCTGCTGGGATTGCGTCAGCTGGCGGTGACGCCGCAGGTGACGGCCATCGTCACTATCGCTGATGCGTCATATAAAGATTATTTGGCGGATCTCGACGGCTTTAACATCGAGTGGGTGGTGGGCCACAATCCGGCGTTCGTCGCCGAGCGTCTGGCCCAGGAGAAGGTGCCGGCGGAGGATTATTTCATCTGGCTGACCGGTGAAGGCGCGGTGGTGAAATCGCTGCTGGCGCGCTTTGAAGATGAGAGCATCGATCAGCAGCTGGTGCGTTCGCAGGCGTACTGGCACAGCAAGTAAAGCAAGTAAAAAGCCATCGTGGTAAAACCCGGATAGCGGCGCGTAGTGCCTTATCCGGGCTAACCGCGATGCCGTTTTTTGTCGGGTGTCGGCTAACGCCTTACCCGACCTACCCTTCGGCGCTGTGACGTTGCCCCGGTAAGCGCAGCGCCACCGGGGAGGCTTATCGTTCCGCCAGCGCCTTAAACACCATCGCCACCGCGTGGGCGCCTGGGTCCATGTTGCCGAGCAGGCTGTCGCTGTTGAGATAGGACGCTCGTCCGGCGCCGGCTTTGCTCGACTGGCAGGTGCGATCCGCGCCGGCCTGCGCCGCGGCAAAAGCGGCCTGCAGGTTCTCCGGTTCGGCCAGCAGCGCCGTCAGCGCCGGCTGCAGAGCATCGATCATTGTCCGGTCGCCTTCATCGGCGCCGCCGTAAAATTTCATCTGCTCCAGACCAGCGTTCAGCGCCTCGGCCACGCTGGCGCCTTGCTCCAGTTTCTGCCCGGCAGCGGTGAAGAAGATCGACATCAATACCCCGCTGGAGCCGCCCATCACCACCGTCAGGCGTTCGCCCGTCAGCGCAAACAGCGTGGGCAGGTCGTTCAGCGGCAGCTGCTGGCGCTGCAGCAGGTCGGCAATCTCACGCGCCCCGGCGGCGAAGGTGGAGCCGGTATCGCCATCGCCCACTTTGGCATCCAGCGCGTTGAGATGATCTTCAAGCCCGACGAGGGTGCTGGTCACCTGCGCGACGTAATCGCCCACCTGCGGGTTGGCAGAGGGCGTAAAGTCGACGCGTGCGCTGGCGAGAGTGGAGGGCATGATGTTAACTGTCCGCGGCTGCACCGGCCGTGGCCAGCCGGCGGTTTCCACATCCGCCAGCAGCGCTTTCTCAATACTCTCTTCCAGCACGATGGCGCTCAGCGAGAAACCCTTCATATCCAGGGCCGTCACCAGCGAGGCCGGGCCAATCAGCCAGTCAACGCGCGCCTGTAGCGGCGTGTTAGCCAGTTCGCGGGTCAGGATCGCCATTTCGGCCACCGACACGCCGCCGAGGTTATTGAGCATCACCGCCAGACGGCCGGTTTCCGGCAGGGCGGCGGTCAGTTTTTCCACCATCAGGTTGATGATGTCCGCACTGTTTTGCGTGGCGATGGTGGAGGCGCCAGGCTCGCCGTGGATGCCCATTCCCAGCTCGGCGTGACCGGCCTGATGGCGCGGCGCGCTGTCGGCCTCCTGTGGCAGATGGCAGCTGGCCAGCGCCACCCCGATGCTGGCGGTGTGGTTGGCGGCGTACCGCGCTTCGCGCAGAACGGTGGCGAGGTTGTAGCCGCGTTCGGCAAAATAGCCCGCCACCTTATGGACGAACAGCGTACCGGCGATGCCCCGCGGCTGTTTGTTATCCGGCAGCGAAATGTCGTCGCCAACGATCAGCATTTCCACGTTGTAGCCAAGACGGCGCGCTTTCTCCGCCGCCAGGCCGAAGTTCAGTCGGTCGCCGGTATAGTTTTTTACGATCAGCAGGCAGCCCGCCTCGCCGGTCACCGCCTGAATGGCGGTAAGCACCGCGTCGACGCTCGGCGAGGCGAACAGATCGCCACAGACTGCGGCGGTCAGCATGCCTTTACCAATAAAGCCGACGTGCGCCGGTTCGTGGCCGGCGCCGCCGCCGGAGATCACCGCCACGTTGTTTTTATTCAGGTCGCGACGGACCACCACCCGGATCGCCGGGTCGCTCTCCAGCCGGGCGAGGTTATTCCACGGACTGGCGATGATGGTTCCCTCAATCACATCGTTGACGAGGCTGGCGCGCTGGTTAAAAAAGAATTGAGACATAGTGGTTCCTGAAGAGTAAGCGAAAACTCACCCTCCGGAGGCAGACCTCCGGAGCGGTAACGGTCAAAGTGGATTTAGTGGCGGATAAGGCGCTGGTGGCGCATATCGAGCGCGATGGGCTCGCCGGGCTGCACGCTGTTCAGCGCCTCGCCCTGCTGGCACAGCCAGGCGATCCCCGCCGCGCGGGCGATAATCGCGCCGTGGGCCTGTTCGCTGCCGTCGCGCAGGCACAGGCCTTTGACTCGACTGGCATCCAGTTGCAGGACGGTCGACGGGAACATGTTGTCGGCGATAATAATGGTCGGCTCGCCGGGCGTCGGCAGCGTCTCCTGAACGTCCTGCAGATGGCGCAGGGTGCGCTGCAGAATATCTTCGATATCGATATAGCGCGCCTGCAGATAGGGATCATCCAGCTGGCGATACTGCTGGCTGAGCTCCATCAGCACCTGATGCCACGCCCATTCCGCCGAGCACGGCTCGGTGAGCAGACGATCGTTGGCGGCATCAAACAGATCCTCATCGTCGAGCAGGGTGTGGTGCCCGGCGAAAATCGCCGCGATGTCGGCGTTAAATTTATTCTCCGCCAGCTCGGTCAGGGCGGTGAGCTCCGCCAGCGTCTGGTCGATGGCCCGGCGCAGTCGCTGCTGCTCGCGGGCGACATCGGCGGCGGCCGGACGCACCGGTTGGATCAGGGCCAGCGGATAGCGCAGCGCGATGCCTTCGACGCGCCCGGAGGCGGCCGGGGCTGCTGCCGGTTGCGCCGCAGGCGATTCGCCGAAGTTATCGGCGGCCAGCGCCTGAAACGCCGCCAGCGCCGCATCGGCCTCTGGCCCACGGGCCAGCAGGCGCAGCTTGTCGTTGCGTCGCACCTGCAACAGGGCGATTTGGTTGAGGCTGTCCGGTTTGACGCACTTCCCGTTTTTCTCCAGCAGCAGATCGGCGTTAAAGCCTGCCAGCGCGGCGACCAGCTTCGACGCCGGACGCACGTGCAGGCCGTTGTGGTTCTGTATGACCACCGCAAGCGATTTGCTGTCGCCATCGTCGGCAAGCGTCGGCGTCGGGGCGGCGTCAGGGGTTGGCGAAGGTAAACCCAGCTGGATCCGTTTGGCCTCCAGGGCGTTCATGGCGTCGGCGATCACTTTGTCGATCCCGGCGCCGGAAGCGGCGCTGACGGTGGCCGCCAGCGTCCCCTCCACCAGCGGCGCGGCGCACAGCCGCACCTTCGCGGCAATCGCCGGATCGAGCAGATCGAGAGCGGTCTCGGCGCTGAGCAACGCGCTGCCGATATCCATCATCACCAGCACATGGTCGGTGTCGGCGACGGATTCGATCGCTTCCATGACCTTGATCGGGTCGGTGCCGATCGGGCTGTCGGGGTCGTCGATCCCGGCGGCGATCGCCAGCTTGCAGCCGTCGTTGATTAACATCTGCCGGGCCAGTTCTCCGACACCTTCGCCCAGCCGGGCGCTATGAGAAACAATAACCAGGTTTACCATCGCGATTTCCTTACTCTTTGGCCGCGGCGGCCAACATCTGCATCATAAACATCACTGACGTGGCGCCCGGATCCTGATGGCCGATGCTGCGTTCGCCAAGGTAGCTGGCGCGGCCTTTGCGCGCCTGCATGGTGATGGTGCTGTGGGCGCCGGCTTCCGCTGCTTTGCAGGCGGCATCCAGCGCGGCGGCGATCGACAGGTGCTGCTCGCTGGACTGGCGCAGGGAGTCCACCACCGGCAGCCAGACGTCGCACATGGTTTTATCCCCCGGCTCCGCTTTGCCGCGGTTGACGACGCCGTCCGCGCCTTCGCGGATCATCAGGTACAGTTCGTCGAGCGTCAGGCTCTGGTGAGCCTGAGTGACCTGCGCGGCGCGAATGAAGAAGGTGCCGAACAGCGGGCCGCTGGCGCCGCCGACGTTGGAGAGCAGCGTCATGCCGGTGTTTTTGAGGATAAAGCCAATATCTTTATCGGCAATCGACGGCAGCTTTTCCACCACCTTGCTGAAGCCGCGGTGCATGTTCAGGCCGTGATCGGCATCGCCGATCTCTTTATCGAGGCCGGTGAGAAAATCGCTCTCTTTGGTGAAGATATCGCCGCAGCGGTACAGCCAGTCGACGATTTGCGTTCTGTTCAGTGACATGTCGTGCTCCTTAGTTTCCCCAGTTCAGCGCCGGGGTATGAACCGGGGCGTCCCATAGCGCCAGCGTCTCATCATCCACTTTCAGCAGAGTGATGGAGAAGCCCGCCATATCCAGCGAGGTGCAGTAGCTACCGACGAGGTTGCGTTCGATGATGATGCCGGACGCTTCGCAGCGCTGGGCGAGACGGTGATACACGCCGTACAGTTCGGACAGCGAGGTGGCGCCGAGGTTATTGACCAGCGCGATGACCCGGTCGCCGTTTTGCAGCGCGGTTTTGCTCTGCTTCACTTCCTGCCACGCGCCCTTGACGGTATCCCACTGGCGCAGCGTGCGGCTATAGGCGCCATTCTCCAGCAGGGTATCGAACATCTCATCGACGGTTTGGTCCAGCGAGCTGAAGCGACGGCGGTCGATGCCCGGCTCGCCGTGAATGCCGACGCCGAACTCCATTTCATCGTCCTGCAGGGTAAAGGAAGGTTGTCCGGCGGCCGGTACGGTGCAGGCGCCGAGGGCGATGCCAATGGAGTGGCCGAGATTATTCAGGCGGCGCCCCAGTTCAACGCAGGCCTCCAGCGAATCGCCGCGCTCGGCGGCGGCGCCGACCAGTTTTTCGATCAGTACGGTATTGGCGACGCCGCGGCGGCCTGCGGTATAGAGACTGTCCTTCACCGCCACGTCGTCGTCGACCACCACGGTGGTGACTTTAATGCCGCTCTCATGCAGCAGCTCGGTGGCGGTTTCGAAGTTCAGGATGTCGCCGGTGTAGTTTTTGATAATCAGCAGGACGCCTTCGCCGCCGTCAATCTGCATCGCGCATTCGAACATTTTATCCGGCGTCGGCGAGGTGAAGATTTCCCCCGGGCAGGCGCCAGAAAGCATCCCCTGGCCGATATAGCCGCAGTGCATTGGCTCATGGCCGCTGCCGCCGCCGGAGAGGAGGGCGACCTTGCCGGCCACCGGCGCATCGGCGCGGGTGACGTACAGCGGGTCCTGATGCAGGGTCAGCTGCGGGTGGGCTTTAGCCAGCCCCTGTAATTGTTCATTCAGTACATCTTCAACACGGTTAATCAGCTTTTTCATTATTCAGTGCTCCGTTGGAGAAGGTTCGATGCGGCCTCTCTGCTGGCGGAGGCGGTCATCGCGTAGGGGTATCGTCTGACGGTGCAGCGTGCCTGGCGATATGATGATTCTGGCTGAGCGGACGAAAAAAAGAATGCCCCGGCGATTGGGTTTCATTACGAAACATCGCCTGCTTATTTTGTTTCTTTATGGAACGTTTTTGCTGAGAAAACGATGAAAATGCGAGCTGGCGCGCTTTTTTTCACCTGCCTTAAGCCCCGGTCATCGCAGCCGGCACAGTAGGCGGAAAAAAATTTTTCGCTGATTTTCACGCAGCTGCGCGGGAAAAGCCTGCCGCTGAAGGGGGATGGTAGGGGAATTATGCGGCAGAGGAGCGGATCGGGATCGCAATCCTGACGGAGAACAGGGCTTTTTGTTCCAATATGGAACGTAAAAATTTAACCTGTGTTTCATATCAGAACAAAAAGGCGAAAGATTTTTTTGTTCCCTGCCGGCCCTACAGTGATCGCACTGCTCCGGTACATTCCGTTGAGGCCGCGCTTTACGGCCGGCGCGGATAACGCCAGGGCTCATCATGTCTACATGCGCACTTATTTGAGGGTGAAAGGAATGCTAAAAGTTATTCAATCTCCAGCCAAATATCTTCAGGGTCCTGATGCTGCTGTTCTGTTCGGTCAATATGCCAAAAACCTGGCGGAGAGCTTCTTCGTCATCGCTGACGACTTCGTGATGAAGCTGGCGGGGGAGAAAGTGGTGAATGGCCTGCAGAGTCACGATATTCGCTGCCATGCGGAACGGTTTAACGGCGAATGCAGCCATGCGGAAATTAACCGCCTGATGGCGATTTTGCAAAAACAGGGCTGCCGCGGCGTGGTCGGCATCGGCGGCGGTAAGACCCTCGATACCGCGAAGGCGATCGGGTACTACCAGAAGCTGCCGGTGGTGGTGATCCCTACCATCGCTTCGACCGATGCGCCGACCAGCGCGCTGTCGGTGATCTACACCGAAGCGGGCGAGTTTGAAGAGTATCTGATCTATCCGAAAAACCCGGATATGGTGGTGATGGACACGGCGATTATCGCCAAAGCGCCGGTACGCCTGCTGGTCTCCGGCATGGGCGATGCGCTCTCCACCTGGTTCGAGGCTAAAGCCTGCTACGATGCGCGCGCCACCAGCATGGCCGGGGGACAGTCCACCGAGGCGGCGCTGAGCCTGGCCCGCCTGTGCTATGATACTCTGCTGGCGGAGGGCGAAAAGGCCCGTCTGGCGGCGCAGGCCGGGGTGGTGACCGAAGCGCTGGAGCGCATCATCGAGGCGAACACCTACCTCAGCGGCATTGGCTTTGAAAGTAGCGGCCTGGCCGCCGCCCACGCGATCCACAACGGTTTCACCATTCTGGAAGAGTGTCACCACCTGTATCACGGCGAGAAAGTGGCCTTCGGCACCCTGGCGCAGCTGGTGCTGCAGAACAGCCCGATGGACGAGATTGAAACCGTGCTGGGCTTCTGCCAGCGCGTCGGCCTGCCGGTGACCCTCGCGCAGATGGGCGTCAAAGAGGGGATCGACGCGAAAATCGCCGCGGTGGCGAAAGCCACCTGCGCGGAAGGGGAGACCATCCACAATATGCCGTTCGCGGTGACCCCGGAAAGCGTGCACGCCGCTATCCTCACCGCCGATCTGTTAGGCCAGCAGTGGCTGGCGCGTTAATTCGCGGTGGCTAAACCGCTGGCGCCGGTCAGCGGTTTTTCTTTCTCCCCTCTGGCAGTGGCTGCCGGAGGGGTTCTCTATGGTAAAACGCGGAAAACAGTATGACTGTTCAGACTCAGGATACCGGGAAGGCGGTCTCTGCCGTCATCGCCCAGTCATGGCATCGCTGCAGCAAGTTTATGCAGCGTGAAACCTGGCAAACGCCGCACCAGGCCCAGGGCCTGACTTTTGACTCTATCTGTCGGCGTAAAACCGCGCTGCTGACCATCGGTCAGGCGGCGCTGGAGGACGCCTGGGAGTTTATGGACGGTCGCCCCTGCGCGCTGTTTATTCTTGATGAGACCGCCTGCATCCTGAGCCGCTGCGGCGAACCGCAAACGCTGGCGCAGTTGGCTGACCTGGGATTTCGCGACGGCAGCTACTGCGCGGAGAGCATTATCGGCACCTGCGCGCTGTCGCTGGCCGCGATGCAGGGGCAGCCGATCAACACCGCCGGCGATCGGCATTTTAAGCAGGCCCTGCAGCCATGGAGCTTTTGTTCGACGCCAGTGTTCGATAACCACGGGCGCCTGTTCGGCTCTATCTCGCTTTGCTGTCTGGTGGAGCACCAGTCCAGCGCCGACCTTTCCCTGACGCTGGCCATCGCCCGCGAGGTGGGCAATTCCCTGCTCACCGACAGCCTGCTGGCGGAATCCAACCGCCACCTTAATCAGATGTACGGCCTGCTGGAGAGTATGGACGACGGGGTGATGGCGTGGAACGAACAGGGGGTGCTGCAATTTCTCAATGTTCAGGCGGCGAGACTGCTGCATCTTGATGCCCAGGCCAGCCAGGGAAAAAATATCGCCGATCTGGTGACCCTTCCGGCGCTGCTGCGCCGGGCCATCAAACACGCCCGCGGCCTGAATCACGTTGAAGTCGCCTTTGAAAGCCAGCACCAGTTTATCGACGCGGTGATCACCTTAAAACCGATCGTCGAGGCGCAAGGCAACAGCTTTATTCTGCTGCTGCACCCGGTGGAGCAGATGCGGCAGCTGATGACCAGCCAGCTGGGCAAAGTCAGCCACACCTTTGAGCAGATGTCAGCCGACGATCCGGAAACCCGGCGGCTGATCCACTTTGGCCGCCAGGCGGCGCGCGGCGGCTTCCCGGTGCTGCTGTGCGGTGAAGAAGGGGTGGGGAAAGAGCTGCTGAGCCAGGCCATCCACAATGAAAGCGAGCGGGCGGGCGGCCCCTATATCGCCGTCAACTGCCAGCTGTATGCCGACAGCGTGCTGGGCCAGGACTTTATGGGCAGCGCCCCCACTGACGATGAAAATGGCCGCCTGAGCCGCCTTGAGCTGGCCAATGGCGGCACCCTGTTTCTGGAAAAAATTGAGTATCTGGCGCCGGAGCTGCAGTCGGCCCTGCTGCAGGTGATTAAGCAGGGAGTGCTTACCCGCCTCGACGCCCGCCGCCTGATCCCGGTGGATGTGAAGGTGATCGCCACCACCACCGTCGATCTGGCCAACCTGGTGGAACAGAACCGCTTTAGCCGCCAGCTGTACTATGCGCTGCACTCCTTCGAGATTGTCATCCCCCCGCTGCGCGCCCGGCGCAACAGCATCCCGTCGCTGGTGCATAACCGGCTGAAGAGCCTGGAGAAGCGTTTCTCTTCGCGGCTGAAAGTGGACGATGACGCGCTGGCCCAGCTGGTGGCCTACTCGTGGCCGGGAAATGATTTTGAGCTTAACAGCGTGATAGAGAACATTGCCATCAGCAGCGACAACGGCCACATTCGGCTAAGCAACCTGCCGGAATATCTCTTTTCCGATCGGCCGGGGGTCGATAGCGGCTCATCGCTGCTGCCGGCCAGCCTGACCTTTAGCGCCATCGAAAAAGAGGCCATCATTCACGCTGCCCGGGTGACCAGCGGGCGGGTGCAGGAGATGTCGCAACTGCTGAATATTGGCCGCACCACCCTGTGGCGCAAAATGAAGCAGTACGATATCGACGCCAGCCAGTTCAAGCGCAAGCATCAGGCCTAGTCTTCTCGATACGCGCCATGGAGAACAGGGCGTCCGACAGACGATTGCTGTAGCGTTTGAGCGCGTCGCGCAGTGGGCCAAATTGGCCATCCTCTGCCGTGCGAATGCGCTAGCGATGAGTGTGACGGGGCCCGCCGCATAACGGCGGGTAACGAGGTTAACTTTCCCCGGCGAGCGCCGGGGGAAGGCTTATTTTTTAATAACCGAGTTGAGGTCGCCGAGTTTAGCGGCGGGGTTCTTGTGGCACTGCTGCAGCATTTTCGGCACCGAGACGGTCTCGACTTCATGCCAGTCGACATAGTCCCCGCCGCTGAAGTCGGTGTTGCGATTCACTACCCAGAAGGCCACCGGGGTCATGCTTTTCGGGTTCATATCCATAAATTCCTGACAGGTCATATTCTGCGGTGTGGTTTCCTGTACCGCGAATGCCGGGCTGGTCATCAGACAGAATGTGGTCGCCGCCACGGTCAATACGAGTGCTTTAGGTAAATTCATTTTCTTCTCCAGTCATAAAATACGGCTTAAGCCCGAGCATGCTTCATCTTATTTCTCAGGACCAGAAAGCCGATGGCGCTAAATATCATTTCAACGCCGATAAATGCGGTAATAAATAACCAGCTTTGCTGCGGGTTCATTGCCAGCCACAGGCAGGCGATAATTAAATCCAGCAGACCGATAAAAATATTCCAGCCAGCGCCGCTTTGTTTTCGGGTTTTACATCCGCTGACGATGCGGGAAATACCGCCGAGAACAAATAAAAAGCCGAATAAAAAGGCCAGACTGCTCATGCCGTTGAGGGGATTGACGACAAAACTCAGGCCGAGCACGATCCAGGCGATGGCGAAGATCAGCGCCACCAGGCGTGATTTCCAGTGCTGCTGACGGAAAACAATCAGGCTGTATAGCGAATAGAAGCCGCAGATCATGAACAACATGCCGGTCACCGTGGCGAGATACCAGCCGGCGACCAATGGCCAGGCCAGACAACAGGCTCCGCAGATAAACAGCAGGGCGGCCATCATGCCGGCATGCCGTTTATATCGAATGAAGACGCGTGGGCTAAACGCATTTAAGGTGTAATGGCTAAACATAAACATAATTGCTCCGCAGATCCGGTTGGCGGCCTGACGCTGAATAAAATACGTTATGCTTTATTCAGCGGGCCAAAAGAAATGTCTGAGGAAAATAGTAGGCCGTGCCATCGCCAGGCGTAAATAAGAGTGCTGAGGTCACTTTATACGCCTTGTCTGACAGCTGTCAGACAAGGCCCGCAATATCGATTCCGGGCTCTGATTCTCAATAACCACGATATTTTTTAAGCTGGCTGCGTTTGGTGATGCTTACCGATTTTAATCAGGAGTTAACGATGAAAAAAGTCATTCTGGCGAGCCTGCTGGCAACCATGATGGGGACCTCTCCGGTGTGGGCAGCAGATAACGCGACGGCAGCGCCTGCCGCGGCAGCCACAGCGCAGGTGCAGAAAGAAGCCGCCGATGTGTTACAGGTGGCGGTTCAGGGCGCGAACGCGATGCGCGACGTCCAGTTCGCCCGTCTGGCGCTGTTTCACGGCCAGCCGGAGAGCGCCAAAAAACTGACAGACGACGCCGCCGCGCTGCTGGCCGCCGATGACGCCAGCTGGGCGAAGTTCGTGAAAACCGACGCGACAGCCAAAATGATCGCCGATCGCTATGTGGTGATCAATGCGACCATCGCCTTGTCTGAAGACTATGTGGCCACCCCGGAAAAAGAGAGTGCCATTAAATCTGCCAACGAAAAACTGGCGAAAGGCGATCAGAAAGGGGCTATCGATACCCTGCGTCTGGCCGGTATTGGCGTGATTGAGAACCAGTATCTGATGCCGCTTAACCAGACCCGTAAGGCGGTGGCGCAGGCGCAAAAACTGCTGAAAGCCGGGAAGTATTACGAAGCGAATCTGGTGCTGAAAGGCGCTGAAGAGGGCATCGTGGTGGACAGCGAGATGCTGGTGGCGGGTAACTGATACCTGTTCCACCCTGAGAGAGCGCAGAGGAAGAGACTGACAAGGATGTCCCCTTAACGGTCGGGCAGCGGACTGCCCGACCGGAACGGCTAGCGGCCGATGAGGGCGTCGATTTCGCCATCGATCTCGCGCATGACGCCGGTGATGCGCTGTACCACCTCCAGACAGCTTGCCGGCGTCAGCGAATCAGGCCGCTTAGCCTCAAAAGGGGCGCACAGTTGTTGTAGCGCAGTAATCCCCAGGATTTGTGCTGAACCGTGCAGACGGTGCAGCGCCCGCAGAAAGGTCTGCGGTTCATGCCGGGCGATAGCCTGTCCGGCGGCCTGTAAATCTGTGGCCGACGCATCGCGGAACGTCTCCAGCATCTCAGCCATCAGCGCCTGGTCTCCCCCCGTATTTTCGGTCAGCACGCTGAGCTTCAGATGCCGGGCGGCGTTAGGTGATGCGTGGCCCACCGCTAAGCGGCTGAGCTCATGGCTCAGCGTCTGAACCGACACTGGCTTAAACAGACACATATTCATGCCGCTGGCCAGACATGCCTCCCGCGACTGCGGCAGCGCGCTGGCGGTCACTCCCCAAATCACCAGGCTCGGGTAGCGTCGGCGTAACGACGCCGCCAGCGCCAGGCCATCTTTCTTCGGCATATTGAGGTCCGTGATCAGCAGATCGTAATGTTTGCCGGCGAGCTTATTCTCCGCTTCTTCACCGTCGCAGGCTTCATCGACACTGTAGCCGATAGTGTTGAGCTGGCGTTTGAGCAACAGCCGGTTGGTGGGGTGGTCGTCCGCTATCAATATCGACAGCCCGGGCAGGGCCTGCGGCCTGGCGGGCAACGCCTGTGGCGCGTGAATCGCGCAGCGACTCACCCTGACCGGCAGCGTGATGGTGAAAGTGGTCCCCACGCCCGGACGGCTGACCATCTCCAGCCGGCCTTGCATCAGCGTAACCAGCTCCTGGCAAATGACCAGCCCCAGCCCGGAGCCGGTCTGCTGGCGTCCCTGGCGCGCCTGGGCATAGCGATGAAAGAGGGTGGCCTGCTCTTCTTCGCCGATCCCGCAGCCGCTGTCGCTAACGATGAGGGTCAGCTCTCCCTGTGTCTCATCCGCCTGCGCCAGCCGGCAGGAGATCTGAATCGCGCCCTCGGCGGTAAACTTCAGCGCATTGCCGATGAGATTATTGAGAATTTGCCGCAGCGCCTGAGGGTCGACCCACAGCGCGATCCCCTCCTGCAGAGGGAGATGGCTATGCAGCGCGATCCCCTTCTGCTGCGCCAGCGCGCCGAAGGTGTGGCACTGCTGCGACACCACCTGCGCCACATCGCTCCACTGTGGGGTGATCTGGTATTTTCCCGACTCAATCTTGTCGATATCGAGAATATTGCCGATAAGTCCCAGCAGGGTTTGCGCCGTCGACCCCGCCAGCTCGATCGCCTCTTTACGCTGACCGACGTTCAGCTCCGGTTTCGCCAGCAGTTCCAGAAAGCCGACGATGGCGCTCACCGGCGTGCGCAGCTCGTGGCTCATGCTGGCCAGAAAGCGACTCTTGGCTTTTGTCGCTTGAATCGCTTTGTCTTTTTCCCGCTCCAGCGCGCAGGAGAGGGCTTCCTTCTGCGCCAGCTCCTCTTCCAGCCGCTGCTGAGAGTCTTTGCGTTTGCGTACTTCCCGGCACAGGGAGAGTCCCCAGCCGAGGCTGATGGCGATCAGCACCAGCGCGAAGGCGATCAACTGGTAAAACTGGCGGCTGTACTGGCTCCAGTTCTCTATTTGCTGGCTGGAGATTTTCGACCACTTCTCGGTCATCTGCAGAATATCCCGCGGCGGAATGGCCTGCAGCGCTTTGTTGAGCACGGCGGCCAGCACCGGTTCATCGCGTGGGATCGCCAGCCGAATGGCGGCGACCGGGAGTCCATCGATGCGGGTGTAGTGAAGATCTTGCGGATAGTAGTGATCGATCATATAGCGGGCGGAAAGCTCCGAGGCCACGGCGGCATCCGCCTCGCCTTCCTCCACCATCTTCATGGCGACACCAACGTTATCCGTCTCCACCCAGTTAACCTGCGGAAAGCGCGCTTTCAGGTCGTGGGCGGCGATCGGCCCCACCGGCAGGGCGATCCGTGCCGGGCGCGTCAGCAGATGCGGGTCGGGCGCGCTGCCGCGGGCGACCAGCACAAAGGCCACGTTAATGAGCGGCTCGCTGAGGGTGACGTAGGCCTGCGGCTGCGGGGTCAGGGTCGCGGCGGGCATGATCGCCCAATCCTCTTTTTCCATGCGCTTTGCCAGATCCTGACGATTGCGCACCAGAATAGGGTCAAACTGCAGCCCGGTCTGTAGTGAGAAAATATTCAGCATATCGGCCATGATGCCGCGCAGCTCATCTTCGTCATCCACCAGGGTAAAAGGTGGAAAGTAGGGGTTAACCAGCAGGCGGATGTGACGATGCTTCCGCAGCCAGCGCTGCTCCTCAGCGGTAAAAGGCAACGGGGTATTAAGAAACGACAGATCGCCGCGGTTGAGCCAGTTTTGCATGATCCGCATCGCGGTATCGCTGTCGATGGCGTGGATAAAACGGTCAAGGAGCTGGTGCAGCGCCGGTCGATCTTCACGGGTGACAAAGCGGTTGTGCTGCTCCTGCTGACGAAAATAGTGCGTGATGACCAGCGATTGCGAGAAATATTTCGAGATGCAGTGGCCGGTGGTGATGTTGTTGCCGATGAAATACTGATTCTCGCCGCTGACCACCGAGGCGAGGGCCTGATAGTCGCTATCATAAAGGGTGATTTTGGCGTTGGGAAACGCCTGTTGAATAATATCGAAAAAGGCGCAATCGCGGGTGCAGGCTAGCTTGACGCGGCGGTCGGTGGTTAGCGGCGGCAGGGGGGATTTTAGCGAGGTGACCAGCGTCGGCCAGGTTTTGATCAGCGGTGCGGATTGAACCAGGCCCGGGGCGAGCGCATCCCGGTGCGCCACCTGAGTGAGCAGGGTATCGACCTGGCGGTCGGCCAGGGCGGCCAGCGCCTGCTGCTCGGTGTCATATTGGCGGATAACCACCTTTAGCCCGAGGCTGTGCGCCATCAGCGCCAGATAGTCGGCGTTAATCCCCTGATAGCTTTCTTCGTCGCTGTCGTAGACGACGGGCGTCATCTCAGGGAGCCAGGTGCCGACGATCAGCGTTGGCTGGGCGGCCAGCCAGGCCTTTGCCTTATCGTTGAGCGGAATGTCGATCGCCGCAATGTGGGCATGGCTTTTCAGCTCCAGTTGCTTCATGGCAAACGCGGAGGGAGAGAGACTCAGCGCCAGCCCGACAATCAGGGATAAAATAAGACGAATGACCATGCCATCACCCTATTTTATTGCGTTGCGCAAAGTCATAAAGCTCAAGCAGGGAGCTGCAGCCTAATTTATCCATCAGACGGACCTTATAGGTGCTTACCGTCTTATTGCTGATATTCATTTTGCTGCCGATGGTGGTGTAGTCGATGCCGCTGAGAATATAGCGGAAGACCTTCATCTCCTGCGTTGACAGCGTATCCAGTCGGTCCTGATCGGTGATGCCGTGGGTGCAGAAGCGCTCCAGTGAAAAAGGGAAATAGCTGTAGCCATTATTGGCCGCGTCGATCGCGGCGAGGATATTATTCATTCCCTCTTTTTTACTCACAAAACCATTGGCCCCGCAGTCGGCGCTACGTTTGCCGTAAAACAGTTCATTCTTGGCGGAAATGACGATGATTTTTCCCCGGTAGCGGCGTTTTCGCAGCTGCTCCAGAACGTCTATGCCGCTGAGTTCCGGAATATCAACGTCGACGATCAGCAGGTCAGGCTGCATGGTTTCGGCGGTCTGTACCGCATGGGCGCCGCTGTCGAGTTCCGCTGCGACGGTAATGCCGTTGCTGTCGAGAAGGTTGCGAATGGCGATACGTGCCAATGGATGATCGTCAATGATTATCGCATTCATGGGGGCGTAAATCCTGATATGAAAAAAGAGGGCGATGCCTGATGCAGGTGCGGCGGGGGTTATTTTTATCGGTGCCGTAATAAGGCGCAATTGTAACACAAATCGTTTTCGGCCGGGAAAATATTGTGGATGTGTGCCTGCCGAATATATTTGCATATCGGGATGACAGCTGTAGGAAAAGGCGTTCGCTTGCTTCAGCGCTGTCTGCTGTTAAAAAAAATGCAAACGATTAATCTGCGCTTTTTAAGGTGAGGTGCCGGGAATATCGTCCGGTGACAGCTGGCAGGTAAAATAATAACAATGGTAAAAGCAAAGCGCCCCCTCTGGCGAAAATGGGCTTGGAAACGTCTGATGGCAGGAATAATCGTCCTGGCAATAAGTAACGCCGCGGTGGGAAAGGACGTGACGACCACTGAGGCGCGGACGCGCGATATGATGCGCTGTCAGGATTATCTGCAGCTGGATCCGCGCACCTGGACGCCGATGGTGATCTGGCTGATGAACGATCCTTTTTCCCTGCAGCCGCCGGAGTGGACCGACTTCCATGAAGCCGAGCTGGTGCTGACGCCGATCCTCACCGAAATCTGCCGTCAGGAGCCAGATGCCTGGCTGACTTCGCTGCGGGAACGGCTCAATTCTTATCAGCAGGTGCGGTCGCTGAACTAAGCGACCGCGGTAAAGCGGCAGAAAAAGTGACTAAACGTGCAGTTAGCGGCCAATTTCTGCGCCGAAGATCAGCAGCGGCCCGCTTTTTTCGACAGGGCGTCGCAGGTTTTGCTCGCTGGCGTCGGGTTGGCGCCGGCACAGATGGCATCCGAGACGGTGCTACTGCCGCCCAGCGGGATCAGTCCATACAGTTTCGGCTCGGCGGCTTTAGTCACATAGCAGCGATGGCGGGTGTTGCCGATGGTCGCCACAAAGTTGGTTTTCACATCCTGCTGCTTCGCATCGGAAATGGTCACCTGCGAAACATCGACATTAAAGGCAAAAGCGGCGGCTTCTTTCATTTCGCTTTCCGTCGCCATCGGTGGTTTAGCTACGCAACCCGTTAATAACAGTGCCAGACAGGTACTGACTGATATATCCCGTATTTTCATATTTTCATCCTTTTGTGTGAGTCAGCGGGTTGTATATATGAGCGACGGGAGGGGGGCGTTGATTTTGATCAGCTGGTACAGGGAAGGGGTATTTTTCGGAAATTGGCCTGAATTGTTAAAGTTATCGTGAGCAGTATGAATTCCAGCGTTGCGGTAATGAAAGGTGTTTTATGCCGACCTTGCGTAGTAAGACAGAGTAAACAGGAACGCGGCAATGATGGACTGGCTTCGGGAGGTGGACAACGCAGATGGCCTGCGCAAACTTTTGCCAGGATAGAGCACTGTCTATTTTAGCGTAAGCGTAAATTTTCCTTTTCGCGATAACGGATTTTTTATCCTCTTAGCGGAATGGCAAGAAAATGCTGACCACGCGCATTGCTCAACGGCTTATGTTGCCATTTTATCGCTATTCTAAAATTTAGAAACAAAAAAGCCACTCTTTCGAGTGGCCTAACTATATGTATTTACTGCTAAAATTTGGTGGCCCCTGTTGGGTTTGAACCAACGACCAAGCGATTATGAGTCGCCTGCTCTAACCACTGAGCTAAGGGGCCGTGGCGAGGGATTATAAAGTAACTGACGGTTGCAATCCAGCGTAAAGCGCGCAGCTGCTGTTTTTATAAACAATGCATTTTCAATCCTTTATAATCATGTTTTAGCCATACAGCCGGAGAAAACATGATTAGCGATATCCTTGCGCCGGGCCTGCGCGTCGTCTTTTGCGGTATCAACCCGGGGAAGTCTTCCGCCCATACCGGCTTTCATTTTGCCCATCCTGGCAACCGCTTCTGGAAGGTCATCCATCAGGCCGGCTTTACCGATCGGCAGCTCAGGCCGGAAGAGGAGCTGCAGCTGCTGGATACGCGCTGCGGCATCACCATGCTGGTTGAGCGTCCGACGGTGCAGGCCAGCGAGGTCGCCCTGCAGGAGCTGCGCAGCGGCGGCCGTGAGCTGGTGAAGAAGATTGAGGAGTATCAGCCGCAGGCGCTGGCGGTGCTCGGCAAGCAGGCCTTCGAGCTGGCCTTTAACCAGCGCGGGGCGAAGTGGGGGAAACAGGCGATGACCATTGGCACGACCCAGGTGTGGGTGCTGCCCAATCCCAGCGGTTTAAACCGGGCGACGCTCGATAAGCTGGTGGCGGCCTATCGTGAACTGGATGATGCCCTGGCGACCCGCGGTCAGTAGCGGAGAGCGGCGGCTTTCCCCGAGCGGCCAGCGAAACGCCATAAAAAAAGCTCCCCGCAGGGAGCTTTTTAACCGGCTGTGGACGCTGTCCCGCGACGATTAATCGTCGAGGAAGCTACGCAGCACTTCAGAACGGCTCGGGTGGCGCAGTTTACGCAGCGCCTTCGCTTCGATCTGACGGATACGTTCGCGAGTAACGTCGAACTGTTTACCCACTTCTTCCAGCGTGTGGTCGGTGTTCATGTCGATACCGAAACGCATACGCAGGACTTTCGCTTCACGAGCGGTAAGGCCGGCCAGCACGTCGTGCGTTGCCGCACGCAGGCTCTCGGTGGTCGCGGAATCCAGCGGCAGCTCGAGGGTGGTATCCTCGATGAAATCCCCCAGATGCGAATCTTCATCGTCGCCGATCGGCGTTTCCATGGAGATAGGCTCTTTGGCGATCTTCAGCACTTTACGGATTTTGTCTTCCGGCATCAGCATGCGCTCAGCCAGCTCTTCCGGGGTCGGTTCACGGCCCATCTCCTGCAGCATCTGACGGGAGATACGGTTGAGCTTGTTGATGGTCTCAATCATATGCACCGGAATACGGATGGTGCGCGCCTGATCCGCGATGGAGCGGGTGATCGCCTGACGGATCCACCAGGTAGCGTAGGTCGAGAACTTGTAGCCGCGACGGTATTCGAACTTATCCACCGCTTTCATCAGACCGATGTTGCCTTCCTGAATCAGGTCGAGGAACTGCAGACCGCGGTTGGTGTATTTCTTGGCGATCGAGATAACCAGACGCAGGTTCGCTTCCACCATCTCTTTCTTCGCACGGCGGGCTTTCGCTTCACCGATGGACATGCGACGGTTGATATCCTTCACCTGCTCGATGGTCAGGCCGGTCTCTTCTTCGATCTGCTGCAGCTTCTGCAGGCCGCGCTGCACGTCTTCTTTCACTTCCAGCAGCTTCTCGGACCACGGCTTGTTCATCGCCACCGCGGCGTTGAACCAGGTTTCGCTGGTTTCGTTGCCGGTGAACAGGGTGATGAAGTTTTTCTTCGGCATTTTGCACTGCTCAACGCACAGCTTCATGATGATACGTTCCTGAGTACGAACGCGATCCATCATGCTACGCATGCTGTTGACCAGGTAATCGAACTGCTTCGGCACCAGGCGGAACTGCTTGAAGACTTCAGACAGCTTCAGGATCTCTTCCTGGGCGGCGGCATGGCTACGACCTTTGGCTTTGATAGTGTCGCGGGTCAGCTCGTACTGGGTACGCAGCTCGGCGAACTTCTCACGGGCCAGCTCAGGGTCGATGCTGTTGTCGTCATCGCTGTTGTCGTCGGCGTCTTCATCTTCGTCTTCGTCTTCGTCGTCATCCATCTCTTCCTGAGACAGCTCGGAGCCAACGTGGGTGGCGGTCGGCGCCATATCTTCTTCGGCGTTCGGATCGACGAAACCGGTGATCAGATCGGACAGACGGGCTTCTTCCGCTTCCACGCGGTCGTACTGCTCAAGCAGGTAGGTGATCGCTTCCGGGTATTCGGCAACGGAGCACTGCACCTGGTTGATGCCGTCTTCAATGCGTTTGGCGATGTCGATTTCGCCTTCACGGGTCAGCAGCTCTACGGTACCCATTTCACGCATGTACATGCGCACCGGGTCGGTCGTACGCCCGATTTCGGATTCCACGCTGGAGAGCACCTGCGCGGCGGCTTCGGCAGCATCTTCATCCGCGGTGTTTTCGGCAAGCATCAGATCATCGGCATCCGGTGCTTCTTCCATCACCTGAATGCCCATGTCGTTGATCATTTGGATGATGTCTTCGATCTGATCGGAATCGACGATATCTTCCGGCAGATGGTCATTGACCTCGGCATAGGTCAGATAGCCTTGCTCCTTACCACGTTGGACAAGAAGCTTCAGCTGTGACTGCGGGTTTTGCTCCATAAGACGGTATCCACACTTAATTCGTTTGATTGGTGTCGGCAGGCGGGCTGTCGACATTTAAAGCGAGGGCGTACTTATATTATTGCCGCTGCGCCTCTGCGCGGCTGTCGGGGGCTTCCCGATCGATACTCGGCACTTAAGCCGTTAAATACGGTGTCCTTCACGTTGCTCTGCGTTCTGCTGCTGCATCAATGCAACGTGAATGACTGAGTCTGTCATTTATTTTTTCGCCAGCTCCTGGCTGATGGTCCAGAGCTCCCGGCGTTCCTCACTGCTTAAACCGTGTGTGCGATCGCGAGCTATCAACTCTTCCTGTCGCAGTTCCAGCAGTGAATCAAACATATGGTTGAGCGAGTCGGTGAAGGTTTGTTCAGCGATATCTTTATCTGCTATATCGTCCCACATCGACAGTTTTTCAAGGGTTGCGGCCTCTTTTGTGCCGCGATATTGCTCTAAAAGTTGCCCGGTTGTCAGACCAGGCTGCGCCAGACAGCTCTTCACCAGCTCGCCGAACAGGCTCAGCCCCGGCATTTTGCGCGAGTCCAGCCCCTCCAGCGGTGGGACTAACGGCGCCAGATCCGGGTTTTGCACCAGCAGTCCTATCAGTATACGCATGGTCGTGCGTTTTAGCTGTGGTGCGGGGCGCGGGGCGCCATTTTCCGCCTGTTTTGGCATTAAACGTTCAAGCTGGGCGTCATCTAAAATGCCCAGCTTGTTGCCCAGCTCCTGACGCAAATAGATGCGCAGGGTTTCGCCCGGCACCTGGGTTATCAGCGGCAGCGCCAGCGTGCTCAGCTGCGCGCGCCCGTCCGGCGTGCTGAGGTCGACCTGCGGCAGCAGGCTGTTAAACAAGAACGTGGAGAGCGGCTGAGCCTGCTCCATCCGCGCCTCGAACGCCGCTTTGCCCTCTTTACGCACCAGCGTATCCGGGTCTTCGCCGTCAGGCAGAAACATAAAACGCAGCTGGCGACCATCGGTCATGTACGGCAGCGCCGTCTCCAGCGCGCGCCAGGCGGCATCGCGGCCGGCCCGGTCGCCGTCGTAGCAGCAGATGACGTTATTGGTCACCCGGAACAGCAGCTGGATATGATCGGCCGTGGTCGAGGTACCCAGCGAGGCGACAGCATAATTGATGTCGTACTGCGCCAGCGCCACGACGTCCATATAGCCTTCGACAACCAGCAAACGCGGTGGTTCGGGGTTGTCCTGCTGCGCTTCATACAGGCCATATAGCTGACGGCCTTTATGGAATATGTCGGTTTCCGGGGAGTTGAGATACTTCGGCAGGGCATCGCCCAGCACCCGTCCGCCAAACCCAATCACCCGGCCTCGCTTATCGCGGATGGGGAACATCACCCGTTCGCGGAAGCGGTCGTAACTGCGTCCCTGATCGTTGGTGACCAGCATGCCGGCATCAATAAGCGACTGGCGGTTTTCCTGATTGCCGCCAAAACGTTTTAAAACGTTATCCCAACCTGGGGGAGCATAGCCGATGGCAAAGCGCGTAATCACCTCGCTGCTTAACCCCCGTTTTGCCAGGTACTGGCGCGCAGGGTCGGCGGCGGGCTGCATCAGAGACTGTTGATAAAACGTATTCAGACCATCCAGTAACTGGTAGAGGTTCTGCCGTTGATGGCGCTCTATCTGGCTGGGTCCGTTGCCTGCTTCATAAGGCACTTCGAGGTTGTGCATGGCGGCCAGCTCTTCGACCGTTTCCACGAACTCGAGCTTGTCGTAGTTCATCAGGAAATCGATAGCATTGCCGTGCGCCCCGCAGCCGAAGCAGTGGTAAAACTGTTTTTCACCGTTGACGGTGAAAGAGGGGGTTTTTTCGTTATGGAACGGACAGCACGCGTGAAAATTTTTGCCCTGCTTTTTCAGCTTTACCCGCGCATCGATCAGATCGACGATGTCGGTTCTGGCAAGCAGATCGCTAATAAATACACGTGGAATTCGTCCAGCCATAAGCCCCGTTATTTCTGATGACTATAAACGAAAATAAGCCGCGCATTCCTTTCGGAAGCACGGCCTTACAACTACAACTCGGTCTGAATTGAGAGCGTCGCTCTCAACAGATTAGTACAGACGAGTACGGCGTGCGTTTTCGCGAGCCAGTTTCTTCGCGTGACGTTTCACTGCAGAAGCTTTAGCGCGCTTACGTTCGGTAGTCGGTTTTTCATAGAACTCACGACGACGAACTTCCGCCAGAACACCTGCTTTTTCGCAGGAACGCTTGAAGCGACGCAGAGCTACGTCGAACGGCTCGTTTTCACGTACTTTAATTACCGGCATGTGCCTCTCACCTTTGATTAATTCGGTTTGCCGCTGGCCGCAATGCCAGCTTATTTCAAAATGGTGCGGAATTTTACTGCAACTACTGCTGCTTTGTAAAGCACCTGCGCCTTTTTTGAAAGGGACTTTTATAAGGGTGAGGAGTATACACGAAGAGAACACCAGGGGTGAGCAAAGTTTTACATCGCCGGTCATTGGACCTACACTGCGCGGTATTGAAGCGAGGTAAAACAACTCATGCGTGTACTGGGCATTGAAACATCCTGCGATGAAACCGGCATCGCGATTTATGACGACCAGCAAGGTCTGTTAGCCAACCAATTGTATAGTCAGGTGAAACTGCATGCGGACTACGGCGGCGTGGTGCCGGAGCTGGCATCGCGCGACCACGTGCGCAAAACGGTGCCGCTGATCCAGGCGGCGCTGAAAGAGGCCGGCCTGACGGCGAAAGATATCGACGCCGTCGCCTATACGGCGGGTCCTGGCCTGGTCGGCGCGCTGCTGGTCGGGGCGACCGTTGGCCGGTCGCTGGCCTTCGCCTGGAACGTGCCGGCGATCCCGGTACACCATATGGAAGGGCACCTGCTGGCGCCGATGCTGGAAGATAACCCGCCGGCGTTCCCGTTCGTCGCGCTGCTGGTTTCCGGCGGCCATACGCAGCTGATCAGCGTCACCGGTATCGGCCAGTACGAACTGCTGGGCGAGTCGATTGACGATGCGGCGGGCGAAGCCTTTGATAAAACCGCGAAACTGCTGGGGCTGGATTATCCCGGCGGGCCGATGCTGTCGAAAATGGCGTCCCAGGGTACTGAAGGCCGCTTCGTCTTCCCGCGTCCGATGACCGACCGTCCGGGGGTGGACTTCAGCTTCTCCGGACTGAAGACCTTCGCCGCCAACACCATTCGCAGCAACGGCGACGATGAACAAACCCGCGCCGACATCGCCCGCGCGTTTGAGGATGCGGTTGTCGATACGCTGATGATTAAATGTCGCCGCGCGCTGGAGCAAACCGGCTTTAAGCGTCTGGTGATGGCGGGAGGCGTGAGCGCCAACCGCACCCTGCGGGCGAAGCTGGCGGAGATGATGCAAAAACGCGGCGGTGAGGTATTCTACGCCCGCCCTGAGTTCTGTACCGATAACGGCGCGATGATCGCCTACGCCGGCATGGTGCGTCTGCAAACCGGCGCCAAAGCTGAGCTCGGCGTGACGGTCCGCCCGCGCTGGCCGCTGGCCGAACTACCTGCCGCCTAACGCAACCTGAAACAGGCCGACGTCACGTCGGCCTGCCTACCTGACTACTCCATACTTTTACACAGTGAGCAGATGGCACCCTGATGCTTATGCGAATGCATCACGTCCGGGCGCTCGTACTCTTCCTCACAGCTAACGCATTGATACACGGTGGTCGAGGCGTTCCCCGCCGCGTCATAGCGCGGTTCGGCGATCCCGTCATCCACCTGCTTAATATAGTAGCGCCCGCGGGTGAGGATCCCCATCAGCGGGGTCATGACAAAGGCGACGACCAGCGCGATCAGCGGCGAGAACGGCGCCAGCGTCGTCCCCAGCAGGCCGAAGAAAGCGCAGATCGACAGCCCGGCGGCCAGGCCAAAGGAAACCACGCCCACCGGGTTAACGTTGTAGATCATGCCGCGACGATATTCCGGCTGCGCCGGGGCCAGCTTGAGCAAGCCTTTATTAAAGGTGATGTCGGTCGCCACCACCACGACCCAGGCGATAGCGAAGTTGGAGTAAAAGCCGAGGATCCACGACAGGGCGCTGAACATATCGCCTTCCATCAGCGCCAGGGCAATCGCCAGATTGACCACCACAAAAATAATCCGCCCCGGATAGCGTTTGGTGGTGCGGGTCCAGGCGCTGGTCCACGCCAACGAGCCGGAGTAGGCATTGGTGACGTTAATTTTGATCTGCGAGATCACCACCAGCACCACCGCCAGCGTCAGGGCCAGCCAGCCGGGCACCAGATTATCGAAGACGCTGACGAACTGCTGCACCGGTTCGGTATTGTGCACCGCCGGAAAACGGGTCAACAGATAGAAGCCGAGGAAGGCGCCGATGATCTGTTTGATCGCGCCTAGCACCACCCAGCCCGGTCCGGCGGAAAAGACCGCCAGCCACCAGGTTTTACGGTTCTCCGTGGTTTTAGGCGGCATAAAGCGCAGGTAATCAATTTGCTCGCCAATCTGCATGATCAGCGACAGGCATACCCCGGCGCCGAGCATGATGGCGGTGATGTCCACCGTCGACGCGCTGTTTTTACCAGCGAAATGCAGGAAGCCGTCCACCAGCTGCGGATCTTTGACAATCAGCCACACCACCGGCACCACCATCAGCACCAGCCACAGTGGAGTGGTCCATACCTGCAGGCGGGTCAGGGCTTTCATGCCATAGACCACCAGCGGGAGCACCATCAGGGTGGCGATCAGATACCCCATCCACAGCGGTATCCCGAGGCCCACCAGCAGCCCCTGGGCCATGATCGAGCCTTCGAGGGCGAAGAAGATAAAGGTGAAGCCGGCAAAAATAATGCTGGTGATCACTGAGCCGAAATAGCCGAAGCCGGCGCTGCGGGTGATCAGGTCAAGGTCAATGTTGTAGCGCGCGGCGGTGATCGCCAGCGGAATGCCGGTGAGGAAGATCACCAGCGCCGCCACCAGGATCGAATAGATGGCGTTGCTGGTGCCCCAGGCCATACCGATGCTGGCGCCGATGGAAAAGTCCGCCAGATAGGCGATGCCGCCCAGCGCCGTGACCGCGACGACGCCCGGTCCCCAGCGGCGGAAGCTCAGCGGGGCGTAACGTAAGGTGTAATCTTCTAAGGTTTCCCGGGAGCCGGAAGTCCGCGCTGTCGCGGGTAATTCAGGGTTGAGATCCAGTGATGACATAGTCATTCCTTAATGGTTAGGCATGACTTGAATTAGCAAACCTTATGCCATATTGCAGGGCAGGCGTGGCGGGGAGGGGAGCGCAGGGTGATAGAAGAGAGAGCAGGGGTTGCACCATCCGGACGCGTCTGCGCCCGGCTGGTGCAACAGGCCTATTTGCCGAGCATGCCTTTGTCTTCGAGGAAGGCGATAATGGTGCTCAGGCCGTCTCCCTGCTTCAGATTGGTGAAGGTCCATGGGCGATCGCCGCGCATACGCTGGGTATCGCTGGCCATCACCTCCAGCGAAGCGCCGACATAGGGGGCAAGGTCGGTTTTATTGATCACCAGAAAATCGGATTTGGTGATCCCCGGCCCGCCTTTGCGCGGGATCTTCTCCCCTTCGGCCACGTCAATGACGTAGATGGTCAGATCCGCCAGCTCCGGGCTGAAGGTGGCGCTCAGGTTATCGCCGCCGCTTTCCACGAAGATAAGGTCGAGGTTACCGAACTTTTCACTCAGCGCTTCCACGGCGGCGAGGTTCATCGAGGCATCTTCGCGGATCGCTGTGTGCGGGCAGCCGCCGGTTTCTACACCGACAATGCGTTCAGGGGCCAGCGCGCCCGCTTCGGTGAGGATGCGCTGATCTTCTTTGGTATAGATGTCGTTAGTGACCACCGCCAGCTGCCAGGTATCGCGCATCGCTTTGCACAGCGCTTCCAGCAGGGCGGTTTTACCAGAGCCGACCGGGCCGCCGACGCCGACGCGCAGCGGGTGTTTATAAGAATTCATGGCTTCTCCTAGGAACGGAATAATCGGGAGTATTGGGTTTCATGCCGGGCAGAGGCGATGGCGGCGAGCGGCGTGGCCGATCCGATATCGCCGTCCGGCGCGGCCAGTGCGCGGGGCATCGCCGCCGCGTAGTGGTCGCAAAGACGTAAAATGAGCTGCTGGGCGGCCTGCTGGCCGAAGGGCACCAGCTTGACGCCGGCCATTACGGCGCTCTCAATCCAGCTGTAGCCCAGGCTTAAGGCCATCTCGGGCAGCGCGATGCGCCAGCGCACGCCGAGCCAGGCCATCCCGGCGAGCTGGCTTTGCTGGCACAGCGTGCGCCACGGCGGCGGGCAGTCCGGCTGCCAGTCGCCCAGCAGGCGGGCAAACGCCGCGCCGCGGTTGCGCTCTTCCTCCCGCAGTTCACGGGTCTCCCGGCAGGCCAGCAGATAAGCCGTCCAGCGCCGGGCCGCGGCGATATCGCCTTGGTCGCAGGCGCGGTACAGGCGGGCGAACAGCGGCAGGTCAACGGTAAAAAAGCCTTCCGTCATCTGCCGTCGCTGCCAGCGCTCGAAGGCCGCGACGTCCGGCACCCAGCCGGCTTCCACAGCCCACTCCAGCCCCTGGGACCAGCTGTAACCTCCTACCGGCAGGTTGCTGCTGGCCAGCTGCATCAGCCGCAGGCGTTGTTCCGCTGTCGACATGCTAGTGGCTGTGAGCGTGGTGGTCATGATGAGCATGATGATGACCGTGGCTTTCGCTGGCGTAAGCGCCGGCTTCCGGCTCGAACGGCAGCTGGCCAAAGGTCACCGTCAGGCCGAACTGGCGCAGCATATCGTCCAGCACGTGATCGTGATGGTAGCGCAGCTCGCCTGGCATAATCTGCAGCGGTACGTGACGGTTGCCGAGGTGATAGCAGGCCTTCGCCAGCATAAACGGGTCGTCGCAGCGCACCACCGACACCCCTTCATCAGCGGCAATCACCTGCACAAATTCGGTGCCGTCTTCGTTACTCAGCACATCGCCGCCGCGCAGCAGCAGGCCGCGGGGCAGCAGCAGACCGGCTTCCCGGCCATCGTTGAGGGTGACTTTTACCCGGCTTTTGACGCGAACATCAATCGGCAGCGTAACGCTGGCGGTCGCGGCGGCGGGGGTCTCCAGACGTTGAGTTAAATAAAGCATCCGCACTCCTTAAAACAGAAAATAACGTTGCGCCATCGGCAGAACCTCTGCCGGCTCGCTGGTGATGAGTTCGCCATCCACCCGCACCTCATAGGTCTGCGCGTCGACGGTGATGTTAGGCTGCAGGCTGTTGTGCACCATGTCGGCTTTCTGCACCGTGCGGCAGCCTTTCACCACGGCAATCGCGCTGCGCAGGTTCAGCCGCTCGGCTACGCCATGGTCCGCCGCTGCCTGCGACAGGAAGGTGAGGCGGCAGTGATGGCGGGCGCTGCCCAGCGCGCCAAACATCGGACGGTAGTGTACCGGCTGCGGGGTCGGAATAGAGGCATTGATATCGCCCATCGGCGCGATGGCGATCATGCCGCCCTTGATCACGGTGGCCGGTTTCACGCCGAAGAAGGCAGGCGACCAGACCACCAGGTCCGCCAGCTTACCCACCTCAATGGAGCCGACTTCGTGCGCGATGCCGTGGGTCAGCGCCGGGTTGATGGTGTATTTGGCGATGTAGCGCTTCACGCGGAAGTTGTCGTTATCCCCGGTCTCCTCCGCCAGCGCGCCGCGCTGCACCTTCATGCGGTGCGCCACCTGCCAGGTGCGGAGAACCACTTCTCCGACGCGGCCCATGGCCTGCGAATCGGAGGAGGTGAGCGAGAAGGCGCCAAGGTCGTGCAGCACGTCTTCTGCGGCGATGGTTTCCCGGCGAATGCGCGACTCGGCAAAGGCCACGTCCTCGGCGATGTCCGGGTCCAGATGGTGGCAGACCATCAGCATATCGAGATGTTCGTCGATGGTGTTGAGGGTGTAGGGCAGCGTTGGGTTGGTGGAGGACGGCAAAATGTTCGGGTGGGCGCAGGCGGTGATGATGTCCGGCGCATGGCCGCCGCCGGCCCCTTCGGTATGGAAGGTGTGGATGGTGCGCCCGCCGATGGCGGCGAGGGTATCTTCCACAAAACCGGACTCATTGAGGGTGTCGCTGTGCAGGGCGACCTGAATATCCATCTCATCGGCGACGGTTAATGCGCAGTCGATCGCCGCCGGGGTGGCGCCCCAGTCCTCATGGATCTTCAGGCCAATAACGCCCGCCGCCACCTGCTCGCGTAGAGCGTCCGGCTGAGAAACGTTGCCCTTGCCCAACAGGCCGACATTAACCGGCAGGCTGTCGGCCGCCTGCAGCATGCGTGAGATATACCATGGCCCCGGGGTGCAGGTGGTGGCATGGGTACCCGCCGCCGGGCCGGTGCCGCCGCCGACCATGGTGGTCACGCCGGAGACCAGCGCCTCTTCCGCCTGCTGCGGACAGATCCAGTGAATATGGGTATCGATCCCGCCGGCGGTGACGATTTTTCCTTCGGCGGCAATCACTTCCGTCGCGGCGCCGATGGGGATGGTGACGTTGGGCTGGATGTCGGGGTTGCCGGCTTTGCCGATGGCGAAGATCCGGCCGTCCTTCACGCCGATATCGGCCTTAACGATGCCCCAGTGATCGACGATCAGCGCGTTGGTGAGCACCAGGTCAACACAGTCGGCGGCCAGCATCTGTCCCTGGCCCATCCCGTCGCGGATCACTTTGCCGCCGCCGAATTTGACCTCTTCCCCGTAGGTGGTCAAATCGTCCTCCACCTCGATCCACAGCTCGGTATCGGCCAGGCGCACCTTATCGCCGACGGTGGGGCCGAACATGTCGGCATAGGCCTGGCGTGAAATATTACTCATCGTTTGCCTCCAGTGGGCCCATGACTTCGCCGCGGAAGCCGAAGACGGCGCGGTGACCGGCGAAGGCCACCAGCTCAATCTCGCGTTTCTGGCCAGGTTCAAAGCGTACCGCCGTGCCGGCCGGGATATTCAGGCGATAGCCGGTGGCCTGCTGACGGTCGAACTTCAGCGCCGGGTTGACCTCGGCGAAATGGTAGTGCGAACCGACCTGAATCGGACGATCGCCGTGGTTTTCAACGACCACGCGACAGGTCGCCCGGCCGGTGTTGAGGGCTATCTGGCCGGGCTTAACGTGATATTCACCAGGGATCATGGCGCTGCCTCAGATAATCGGGTTGTGAACGGTGACCAGCTTCGAGCCGTCCGGGAAGGTGGCTTCGACCTGGATATCCGGGATCATTTCCGGGACGCCTTCCATCACTTGCTCGCGGGTCAGGACGTGACGACCTTCCTCCATCAGCGAGGCCACGCTTTTGCCGTCGCGGGCGCCTTCCATAATAAAGGCGCTGATCAGGGCCACGGATTCCGGATAGTTGAGCTTCAGGCCGCGGGCCAGGCGGCGTTCCGCCACCAGCGCGGCGGTAAACAGCAACAGCTTGTCTTTTTCTCGGGGGGTCAGTTCCATAACGTTCTCTTAAGTCAGCCAGATTCGGGGGAGTACGGGGGACTTGCCGGTGAGATGAGGACGCAGAAACTGCCAGACGTCGCGCATCACCTGCTGGCAAATCAGATTATCGTCACTGAGGAAGCGCACCGTCAGCAGGCGGTCGGTCAGGCTGGCGCCGGCGTAGAGGCCGAGCGGCGCCAGCGCGTCGCGCACCCCGTCGAGCAGGGCATCGGTTGCCGGATAGCACAGCAGCGTGCCGACCCAGGGACGTCCAGCGATGCTGGAGAGCTCTCCCTCCTGCAGGTGCAGGCGCTCGACCAGCAGCGGCTCATCGTCCACCCATACCTCCAGCCGGTTGCTGAGGGTGCCGTGGCTGAAGGTTTCGCCGATCACCGGGCGGCCAAGGCAGAGCAGATCCCAGGCCAGCAGGGTGCTGGAGGCACACAGGTGAAAGGTGGTGGACAGTCGGGCGTTCGCCCCGGGAAAGAAGATGGCATCCTGCGGGAGCCACTCCAGGGTCGCCTGCGGGGCGAGGGTCAACTGCTGGCGCAAAAGCGCTTGCGCGCCGCTGCTGCGGTAAAACTTGCTGGCGCCAGGCATGGTTATCAGGGTATGGCAGCCGGGATCAAGGTGGGCGCTAATCGTCAGTTCATCACCGCCGACGATGCCGCCGGGGGGGTGAAGCAGATAGAGGTGACAGGTCTCTTCTTCCGGGTAAAACGGGCGCTGGACGGTCAGCGGGCCGACGTGTTGGGCGCTGGCGAGAACGGTCTTGCCGCCGGCCTGCTGAAAGCGCAGATCCAGCGTGGCCTGCCAGCCTTTTTTGAGTGGTGGTAACACGGTGCCGTGCAATGTTGCGCCCCTGCAAAATCAAGATAAAACAGCAGCAATGAGTATTGATCGGCGGGAGATTATCCCGGTCATACGAAACGCTTATGTCATCTGTTACCCGCAGCGTCGCATTGGGCGCAAGGGGAAAGCGGCATAACCGCTCCGGATTATTCACCCGGATAATCATTGCCGTCAATATCCTGATCCGCTGCCTGGCCGCGGCGGAAAAGGTGCCAGCGGGGGGAACGCCGCGCCGCTGGTCGCTGGCGTGATTTTTGCTGTGGGTCACCGCTAACGCATTGTTACAAAAGAGGGATGTGGTGAAGATCGCCAATCATGACGACGTAAGGCGAAAAGGCGGGTGAGACAGGTAAATAGAAGCGGGGATCCCTCCGGCTGGCGGGGCCGGGAGGGGAGATTACTTCTCTTCTGGCGTTTTTTTCTTCTTCACACGCGTCCAGATTTTGCTCTCCTGGCGGCGCCACAGACGCTGAATGTTGTCGTGATGGCGCAGGAGGATCAGGCAGGAGAGCATCGACACCGGGAAGGTGTACTGCGGTTTAAACCACCAGACGTAGAACGGAGCGATCAGCGCGCTGACGATAGCGCCAAGGGAAGAGTAACCGCTGAGCAGGATGGTCAGCAGCCAGGTCCCGGCCATCACGCCGGTCAGGTCGAGGCCGATGGGGGCGATAGCGCCGAAGGCCGTGGCGACGCCTTTACCGCCGCGGAAATGAAAGAAAACCGGCCAGATATGGCCCACGCAGGCGGCAATCGCCACTAAACCCAGCCAGAACGGCGTCAGGCCCAGCGCCCAGGCGCCCCATACCGGCAGCATGCCCTTCAGCACATCAAAAATAAGTACCGCTACGGCCGCCCCTTTTCCGCCAATTCGTAGTACGTTAGTGGCCCCGGGGTTGCCTGAGCCGCTGTCGCGTGGGTCGGGCAGGCCAGCAAGGCGACATACCAGAATGGCGCTGGAAATGGAGCCGCAGAGGTAGGCGAGGAGTACCAGTCCAGGCGCGATTGCACTCATAACGCTGTTCCGTTTTGAAAATGTCGTTGTATTCTCTGCATCTGTGGATAATACGCATAATTCGCCGGAAGTGGTATCCGGTTTAGCTAAAAAGCAGGCAGGGCGTGATGGATATTGTATTTATAGAGCAACTTTCGGTAATCACCACCATTGGTGTTTATGACTGGGAACAAACCATTGAGCAGAAGCTGGTGTTCGATATCGAAATTGCATGGGATAACCGCAAGGCGGCCGCCAGCGATGATGTCAGCGATTGCCTCAGCTATGCTGATATCAGCGAGCGCGTCATCGCGCATGTTGAGGGGGGAAAATTCGCGTTAGTGGAGCGGGTGGCGGAAGAGGTGGCCGACCTGCTGCTGGAGACATTCCAGTCGCCATGGGTGCGCATTAAAGTCAGCAAACCTGGCGCCGTGGCTCGCGCGGCAAACGTCGGGGTGATTATTGAACGTGGCCTTAATCTGAAACAAAACTTTTCAGGTCATACTTGTTAAACAAATTGCGTTTATACCGGTCATAGCATCCGGTCATCAGGCAATTTTACTGGCGATCTTCTACCAGAACGGCAGGCGAATCCTTGTGTACGTCGTGTATGCTGCGGATTGTGCGCCCTCTGGCAGTCGGGTTGTGCCTGTTGAACGATACCGTGTTCCTGGTTTTTTTCATTTTACTTTTTTAAAGGGTTTAATTGGATGAGCGATATACACTCGCTGCTGGTGGCGGCAATATTGGGTGTGGTTGAGGGGTTGACAGAGTTTTTACCTGTTTCCAGTACCGGTCATATGATTATTGTTGGTCACCTGCTGGGGTTTGAAGGTGATACGGCAAATACCTTTGAAGTGGTTATTCAGCTAGGCTCGATACTCGCCGTGGTGGTCATGTTCTGGCGTCGCCTGTTCGGCCTGATCGGCATCCATTTCGGCAGGCCGCCGGAGCACGAAGGTAAAGGCAGCGGTCGCTTGTCGCTTATCCATATCCTTCTCGGCATGATCCCCGCGGTGGTGATGGGGCTTATTTTCCACGACACCATTAAGTCTTTGTTTAACCCGGTAAACGTGATGTACGCCCTGATTGTCGGCGGTGTGCTGTTAATTGCGGCGGAAGTGCTGAAGCCGAAACAGCCGCGCGCGGTCGGGATTGACGATATGACCTATCGTCAGGCGTTCGTTATCGGCTGCTTCCAGTGCCTGGCGCTGTGGCCGGGCTTCTCCCGCTCAGGGGCGACCATCTCCGGCGGCATGCTGATGGGCGTCAGCCGCTACGCGGCGTCGGAATTCTCATTCCTGCTGGCGGTACCGATGATGATGGGCGCCACGGTGCTGGACGTCTACAAGAGCATCGGCTTCCTCAACATGGGCGATGTCCCGATGTTTGCCGTCGGCTTCGTGATGGCGTTTATCGTGGCGCTGATTGCGATTAAAACCTTCCTGCAGCTGATCAAACGGATCTCGTTCATTCCGTTCGCTATCTACCGCTTTATCGTCGCGGCAGCGGTTTACGTGGTCTTCTTCTAAGGCCTGCGCCCTCAGCCTTGCGGCTGGGGGCAACGCTGTTCCTTCCACTGCGCCACCGCCGCAATTCTCCGCCGCGTCAGCTCCTCGCGAATTTCCGCCCCTTTAAACCCCGCCGCCACCACCTCTTTGGTGGAGACCGACCTCGCCACTTCCCAGGCCTCTAATAGCAGGCGCCCCTGCGGATAATCGCTAGCCTCGAAACCGGTGCGCCCGCGAACGTCGGCTTCGCTGGTGAGGGCGATCTGCTGCACGCGCTGCGGTTTACGCCAGGCGTCAATGCTGTCGAAGAGTTTGACGAGGGTTTTCGGCTGCAGGATCGGCAGGGTGTGGATCAGATCATGATACTCCGCCACCAGTTTCGCGAGATCGCGGATATCGTTCGGCACCCGCAGACGCGCGCAGAGCTGTTCCACCAGCTTGACTCCCGCCGGGCCATGGCCGTGGTGACGCGGCCAGAGCGCTTTCGGCGTCAGCCCTTTGCCGAGGTCATGGCATAGGGTGGCGAAGCGCACATCGACGTCCGGCGACAGCATCGCGGCCATCGTGACGGTCATCAGGGTGTGCAGGCCGGTGTCGATTTCCGGGTGCCATTTGGCTGGGGCCGGCACACCGTACAGGGCGTCAATCTCCGGGAACAGCACCTTGAGGGCCTGGCAGTCGCGCAGCGTCTGAAAAAAGACCTGCGGGTTGCGGGTGGTCAACGCGCTTTCCGTCTCTTTCCACACCCGCTCCGGCGTTAAATGGGCCAGTTCGCCGGCCTCAACCATGGCGGCCATCAGGGTCTGGGTCTCTTCGGCAATGCGAAAACCGAGATGGGCATAGCGGGCGGCAAAGCGCGCCACGCGCAGCACGCGCAGCGGATCTTCGCTAAAGGCAGGGGAGACATGGCGCAGCAGACGCTGGCGGAGATCGTTTTGTCCGCCGTAGGGGTCGATAATTGCGCCGTCGGCGTCCTGGGCGAGGGCGTTGACCGTCAGGTCACGGCGCAGCAGATCCGCTTCGAGGGTGACGTCCGGGGCGGCATAGCAGGTAAAACCGGTATAGCCTGCGCCGGATTTGCGCTCGGTGCGGGCCAGGGCATACTCTTCCCGGCTTTGCGGATGAAGGAACACGGGAAAGTCGCGGCCTACCTGCTGATAGCCCGCGTCAAGCATCTGTTGCGGGGTGGCGCCCACCACCACCCAGTCTCGGTCTTTGACCGGCAGTCCTAACAGCGCGTCGCGCACCGCACCGCCGACCAGATAACTCTTCACGCCTGATTCTCCCGTATCTGTTTTTTGCAAGATGATACGTAAGTCTGGCAGAGAAGACGAATTAGTTCATCCACCGGTCTTTACGTTTGCGGCTTGGCACCAGATGCGGCAGCACCAGACCCAGCAGCAGACCGACGCCCAACACGCCGCCGCCGTACATAAACCACTGCATGATAATGGTGCGCTGTTTGTCATCAAGCTGCAGATTCGCCGCATTCACCTTCTTCTGTGCGACAACCAGCTCATTTTTCAACTTTTGGTTCTCGTCTTTCAGCGCGTTGATCACGCTGTCGCTGCCGGCGACTTTCTTCTGCATATCCGCCGTGCGCTGGTTCCAGGTGGCGTCGATATTATTCAGCTTATCGGTCAGCGTTTTGACCTGGTTTTCCAGATCCGGGACGCGGGTGCGCAGGCTGGGCTCGTTGCTCAGCTCTTTCAGCGGGATCCAGGCAGTACGCCCATTGGCGTCGCGGATCTGCGCGTAACTGGTGCTGTCGTTGGTTTGCAGCACCGCCACTTCTTCCCCGGCGTTGATGGTGCCGACCAGACGATAATTATCGCCCGGGCCGCTGCGAACCCAGGTGTTCAGCTCATCGGAAACGTAGCGCTTTTCTTCTGCGTGAACCGCCGTGGCGGCGCTAAGCGCGAGCAAAGTAAAAGTAATCAGGCGTAATTTTGGCATCAGGTCATCGTTTGGTCATAAAAAGTGGAACGATAGTAGAGGCATCGCCAGAGCGACGCAAAGTTTTCCGCCACAATCGGAATCATCCAGGAGGTGGCCCGGCAAAAAGCGCGTTGCATGGCGATTCGCCGCAAAATACTATCTACTGACAAAAAATATCGTCGTAAGTTCGCCGCAATTTGTCGGCGCAGCACAGAAGCGGAAGAATTCAGTCATGGCTCAAGAAATCGAACTTAAGTTTATCGTCGCTCAGGATGGGGTAGAGACGCTGCGCGAGCAGCTCAATGCGCTCGAGGCGAAACATACGCCCGCGGGCCAGTTGCTGAACATTTATTACGAAACCGCCGATAACTGGCTGCGTCGTCACGACATGGGGCTGCGCATCCGCGGCGATCAGGGGCGTTATGAAATGACGCTGAAAATCGCCGGTCGGGTGGTGGGCGGCCTGCACCAGCGCCCGGAATACAATATTCCCCTGGATAAACCGGAGCTGGCGCTTGAGCGCCTGCCGGCGGAGGTTTGGCCGCAAGGGGAACTTCCGACCGCGCTGGCGGAGCATGTCCAGCCGCTGTTCAGCACCGATTTTGCCCGTGAACGCTGGGTGATCCAGGAAGGAAAGAGTGAGATTGAGATTGCCCTCGATCGCGGCGAAGTGAAGGCGGGCGAGCATCAGGAGCCGATCTGCGAGCTGGAGCTGGAGTTGCTCGCCGGGGAGACCGCCGATCTGCTGCGCTTCGCGCAGCGTTTGCTGGAGAGCGGCGTCCTGCGTCAGGGGAGCCTGAGCAAAGCCGCGCGCGGGTATCATCTGGCGCAAGGCAACAATGAGCGCCCGGTGGCCCGGCTGGCGGTGCTGCCGGTGGCGGCGAAGGCCAGCGTGGAGCAGGGGCTGGAGGCGGCGCTGGAGAGCGCCCTGGCGCACTGGCTGTATCACGATGAGGTCTGGCTGCGCGGCAACGCGAAAGCTAAAGCGGAAATCCTGCTGGCGTTGGCCCGCGTGCGCCATGCCCTCGTGCTGTTCGGCGGCATCGTGCCGCGGAAGGCGACCACCCACCTCCGTGCCTTGCTGAACGACGCCGAAGCCGCGCTGCTGGCCGCGGACACCGCCGAGGAGGCGTTATTCTGCACCGAGGTCGTCGCCGCCAAACTGGCGCTGACCGAATGGCTGGTCCAGCGCGGCTGGCGTCCGTTCCTCAACGAGGCGGGAGAGAAAAAAATAGCCGGATCGTTCAAACGGTTTGCCGATATTAACCTCTCGCGGGTGGCGGCCGAGCTGCGCAGCGCCGTGCAGCATCTGGCGGTTGAAGATGCCGCCGACCAGTTGCCGAAGCTGTCCCGCGATATCGACAGCGTCCAGCTGCTGGCGGGCGCCTATGGCGACGCCGTCGCGCCGTGGCTGGAGAACTGGCAGGAGCTTCAGCGTGCGATAGAGCATGACGACCGCAGCGTCTTTGAATATTTCCGTCGCCAGGCGCTGGCTGCCGAGCCGTTCTGGCTGCATAGTGGAAAACGATAATTACAGGCCAGGGAGCCCCTATGATGCCGCTTTCTTCGCAGTTACAGCAGCACTGGCAGACGGTCGCTGACCGCCTGCCAGCGGATTTTCCCGTCGCCGAACTGAGCCCGCAGGCCCGGTCGGTGATGGCGTTCAGTGATTTTGTCGAACAGAGTGTGATCGCCCAGCCAGGCTGGCTGAACGAGCTTGCGGACTCCTCGCCGGAGGCGGAAGAGTGGCGGCATTACGAGACCTGGCTGCAGGATCGCCTGCAAGCGGTGGCTGACGAAGCGGGGTTGATGCGAGAGCTGCGTCTTTTCCGCCGCCAGATGATGGTCCGCATTGCCTGGGCGCAGGCGCTGTCGCTGGTAAGCGAAGAAGAGACGCTGCAGCAGCTGAGTGTCCTGGCAGAGACCCTGATTGTCGCCGCTCGCGACTGGCTGTATGCCGCCTGCTGTAAGGAGTGGGGAACGCCCTGCAACGCCGAGGGTCAGCCGCAGCCGCTGCTGATCCTCGGGATGGGAAAGCTGGGCGGCGGCGAGCTGAACTTCTCTTCCGATATCGATCTGATTTTTGCCTGGCCTGAGCATGGCGCCACCCGCGGCGGCCGCCGCGAGCTGGATAACGCCCAGTTCTTTACCCGCCTGGGGCAGCGGCTGATCAAGGCGCTCGACCAGCCGACGCAGGACGGCTTTGTCTATCGGGTGGACATGCGCCTGCGACCGTTTGGCGACAGCGGGCCGCTGGTGCTCAGCTTTGCGGCGCTGGAGGATTATTACCAGGAGCAGGGCCGGGACTGGGAACGCTACGCGATGGTGAAAGCGCGGATCATGGGCGATAACGACGACGCCTACGCCAGCGAGCTGCGCGCGATGCTTCGCCCCTTCGTCTTCCGCCGCTATATCGACTTCAGCGTGATCCAGTCGCTGCGTAACATGAAAGGGATGATCGCTCGTGAAGTGCGGCGTCGCGGGCTGAAAGACAACATCAAGCTCGGCGCCGGCGGGATCCGTGAAATTGAGTTTATCGTGCAGGTCTTTCAGCTGATCCGCGGCGGTCGCGAACCTGCGCTGCAGCAGCGGGCGCTGCTGCCGACGCTGGCGGCGATTGATGAGCTGCATCTGCTGCCGGAAGGCGACGCGGCGCTGCTGCGCGCGGCCTATCTGTTCCTGCGCCGGCTGGAAAATCTGCTGCAGAGCATCAACGATGAGCAGACCCAGACTCTGCCGCAGGATGAACTGAACCGCGCCAGGCTGGCGTGGGGGATGCATACTGACGACTGGGAGACGCTGAGTGCGCAGCTGGCGAGCCATATGGCCAGCGTGCGGCGGGTGTTTAATGAGCTGATCGGCGATGATGAGGCTCAGTCGCCGGATGAGCAGCTCGCCGAGTACTGGCGCGAGCTGTGGCAGGATGCGCTGGAAGAAGATGACGCCAGCCCGGCGCTGGCGCATTTAAACGACGCCGACCGCCGCAGCGTGCTGGCGCTGATTGCCGATTTCCGTAAAGAGCTGGATCGGCGCACCATCGGCCCGCGCGGCCGCCAGGTGCTGGATCAACTGATGCCGCATCTGCTGAGCGAAATCTGCTCGCGCGCCGATGCGCCGCTGCCTCTGGCGCGGATCACGCCGCTGTTGACCGGGATCGTCACTCGCACCACCTATCTTGAACTGCTGAGCGAATTCCCCGGCGCGCTGAAGCACCTGATTACGCTCTGCGCCGCGTCGCCGATGGTCGCCAGCCAGCTGGCGCGCCACCCCCTGCTGCTTGATGAGCTGCTGGATCCCAACACCCTCTATCAGCCGACGGCGACCGATGCCTATCGCGATGAGCTGCGTCAGTATCTGCTGCGGGTGCCGGAAGAGGATGAAGAGCAGCAGCTGGAGGCATTGCGCCAGTTCAAGCAGGCGCAGCTGCTGCATATCGCCGCGGCGGATATCGCTGGCACGCTACCGGTGATGAAGGTTAGCGATCACTTAACCTGGCTTGCCGAAGCCATCCTCGACGCGGTGGTGCAGCAGGCATGGGGACAGATGGTGGCCCGCTACGGCCAGCCGACCCATCTGCACGATCGCCAGGGGCGCGGCTTCGCCGTCGTCGGCTACGGCAAGCTCGGCGGCTGGGAGCTGGGCTACAGTTCCGATCTCGACCTGGTGTTCCTCCATGACTGCCCGCCGGAGGTGATGACCGACGGCGAGCGTGAGATCGACGGCCGTCAGTTCTACCTGCGGCTGGCTCAGCGGATCATGCATCTGTTCAGCACCCGCACTTCGTCCGGTATTCTCTACGAAGTTGACGCCCGGCTGCGCCCTTCCGGCGCGGCGGGGATGCTGGTCACCACCGCCGACGCGTTTGCCGACTATCAGCAGAACGAAGCCTGGACATGGGAGCATCAGGCGCTGGTGCGCGCTCGCGTGGTCTATGGCGACCCGGCGCTGCAGGCGCGATTTGACGCCATTCGGCGCGATATTCTGACCACCGTGCGGGATGGCGCGACCCTGCAGACCGAGGTTCGCGAGATGCGTGAGAAGATGCGCGCCCACCTTGGCAACAAACATGCCGATCGTTTTGATATCAAAGCCGATGCCGGTGGGATCACGGATATTGAATTTATTACCCAGTATCTGGTCCTACGCTATGCCAGCGACAAGCCAAAGCTGACCCGCTGGTCTGATAACGTGCGTATTCTCGAGCTGCTGGCACAGAACGACATCATGGACGAGGAGGAAGCGCGAGCTTTAACGCACGCGTACACCACCTTGCGTGATGCGCTCCATCACCTGGCCCTGCAGGAGCTGCCGGGACACGTGGCGCCGGAGGCATTCAGCCGGGAGCGTGAGCAGGTCAGCGCCAGCTGGCAGAAGTGGCTGATGGCTTAACTATAAAATCGGGTGTGCTATTATCGCGCGCAAAGTTTGCGTCTCGCAGGAGAGAGTCATGAAAGTAACGCTGCCGGAGTTTGAACGTGCAGGAGTGTTGGTGGTGGGTGATGTGATGCTGGACCGCTACTGGTACGGCCCCACCAGTCGTATTTCCCCGGAAGCCCCGGTGCCGGTGGTGAAGGTGGAAAATATCGAAGAACGTCCTGGCGGCGCGGCAAACGTAGCGATGAACATCGCCTCCCTGGGGGCAACGTCGCGCCTGGTGGGATTGACCGGGATTGATGACGCCGCTCGCGCGCTGAGCCAGGCGCTGGCCAACGTCAATGTGAAGTGCGACTTCGTCTCCGTCCCGACTCACCCGACCATCACCAAGCTGCGGGTGCTGTCGCGCAACCAGCAGCTGATCCGCCTCGACTTTGAAGAGGGCTTCTCCGGCGTTGATCCGCAGCCGATGCACGAGCGCATTCAGCAGGCGCTGGGCGCCATTGGCGCGCTGGTTCTCTCGGATTACGCCAAAGGGGCGCTGACCAGCGTCCAGACGATGATCAAGCTCGCCCGTGAAGCAGGCGTGCCGGTACTGATCGATCCGAAAGGCACCGATTTCGAACGCTATCGCGGCGCGACGCTGCTCACCCCGAACCTCTCTGAGTTTGAAGCGGTGGTGGGCAAGTGCCAGGACGAAGCGGAGATCGTTGAGCGCGGCATGAAGCTTATCGCCGAATTCGAACTGTCAGCGCTGCTGGTGACGCGCTCTGAGCAGGGGATGACGCTGCTGCAGCCGGGGCGTCCGCCGCTGCATATGCCGACCCAGGCTCAGGAAGTGTACGATGTCACCGGCGCCGGCGACACGGTGATTGGCGTGCTGGCGGCGACCCTGGCGTCCGGCAACACCCTGGAAGAGGCCTGCTATTTCGCTAACGCCGCGGCGGGCGTGGTGGTCGGTAAGCTGGGTACCTCCACCGTTTCCCCTGTCGAGCTGGAAAACGCGGTCCGCGGCCGGGCTGAGACCGGCTTTGGCGTGATGAGCGAAGAAGAACTCAAACAGGCGGTTGCGGCGGCGCGCAAGCGCGGCGAGAAAGTGGTGATGACCAACGGCGTCTTCGACATTCTGCACGCCGGCCATGTCTCCTATCTGGCGAATGCGCGCAAACTGGGCGACCGTCTGATCGTGGCGGTCAACAGCGATGCCTCCACCAAACGACTGAAAGGCGAAACCCGCCCGGTAAACCCGCTGGAGCAGCGGATGATCGTGCTGGGGGCGCTGGAGGCGGTCGACTGGGTGGTCTCCTTCGAAGAAGATACACCGCAGCGCCTGATTGCCGGGATCCTGCCGGATCTGCTGGTGAAAGGCGGCGACTACAAACCGGAGCAGATCGCCGGCAGTGAAGAGGTCTGGGCGAACGGTGGCGAAGTGCTGGTGCTCAACTTTGAAGATGGTTGCTCAACCACCAACATTATTAAGAAAATACAAAAAGATAGCGAAAAATAACCGTTTCGTTATTCCCCCGCCATAACGGTGCGGCATCACGGCCTGCGATAGCGATATCGCGGGCCGTTTTTATTTAATGATGTGGAAAATGATTTGGCGCAATAAATAATCATATTAAGCGCATTTTTCGTACAGATGGCGTTAAGGTAAGCGTAAATACTGAAGTGAGTAAAAGGCATATGACTGATCAGAACATCCACCGCTGAAGGAGTATGCGCATGAACCATAACGACATGTATTCAATGAAGAATTTTGATTTTTTGGCGCGGAGTTTCGCCAGAATGCACGCCCAGGGCCAGCCAGTTGATCTTCAGGCCATTGTCGGCAATATGGATGAAGAACATCGTGAATGGTTTTGCCAGCGCTATGAACTGTACTGTCGTCAGGTGAACAGCCCGGCGGAAGCCGCACACTAAGCCAACGCAAACGGGCCCCTGAGGGCCCGTTTTTTTACTGCTGCTCTTCGCTGTCAGGCGTCGTCGCCGGGCGGTTTTCGAGGTCATTCAGGCGCTGTTCCAGCAGCGCCAGTTTTTCGCGGGTCCGCAGCAGAACCTGAGTCTGCACGTCAAACTCTTCGCGGCTAACCAGGTCCAGACGGGTCAGCTGCGACTGCAGCGCCTGGCGGATTTTCTTTTCAACATCCTCACCCAGATCGCGAAGTCCTTTTGGCATCGACTCATGGACCTGGCGGGCGATTTGTTCAATTTTTTTCGGGTCAATCATGGTGGTTTCCTGCTCGGGTCGGATGATTGATCATTGTAGTGCGAACCAGGCCGCCTATAAACCAGAAATGTTTGAAGCTTATGCATTGCCGAGGATAGTCAATAGCGTTATAGTTATCTCGCTTATTCTCAGGGCGGGGCGAAATTCCCCACCGGCGGTAAATCAACCATGGCGTTGAAAGCCCGCGAGCGCTTCCCGTGACTACGGGAAGGTCAGCAGATCCGGTGTAATTCCGGGGCCGACGGTTAAAGTCCGGATGGGAGAGAGTAACGGCACAGTCGGGCCCAGGCCCGCTCGCGTTGACTTTTGCCGCTAAACCGGCGCTCCTAAGACTGCCCTGATTCTGGTAACCATAATTTTAATGAGGTTTTTTTACCATGAATCAGACGCTCCTTTCTTCTTTTGGTACCGCTTTTGAACGTGTGGAACACGCTTTGGACGCCCTGCGCGAAGGCCGCGGCGTGATGGTGCTTGACGATGAAGACCGTGAAAACGAAGGCGATATGATCTTCGCCGCCGAAACCATGACCGTAGAGCAGATGGCGCTGACCATTCGTCACGGCAGCGGCATTGTGTGCCTGTGCCTGACCGAAGATCGCCGCAAACAGCTGGATCTGCCGATGATGGTGGAGAACAACACCAGCGCCTACGGCACCGGCTTTACCGTAACCATCGAAGCGGCGGAAGGCGTGACCACCGGCGTTTCCGCTGCTGACCGCGTGACCACCGTCCGCGCGGCGATTGCCGACGGCGCGAAACCTTCCGATCTCAACCGTCCTGGCCACGTTTTCCCGCTGCGGGCGCAGCCGGGCGGCGTACTGACCCGCGGCGGCCATACCGAAGCCACTATTGACCTCGTGACCCTCGCTGGCTTCAAACCGGCAGGCGTGCTGTGCGAGCTGACCAATGACGATGGCACCATGGCGCGCGCGCCGGAGTGCATCGCGTTCGCTCAGCAGCACAATATGGCGGTGGTCACGATTGAAGATCTGGTGGCCTATCGTCGCGAACATGAGCGTAAAGCCAGCTAATCAGCGGCTCACAACCCCAGTGAAAACAGCCCGCTTATTAGTGGGCTGTTTTGTTTCTGTGCCTTAACCGATGCCCATCGTCTGGAGCACCACCAGACTCAGCCCCATCACCGACATCCCGCACAGAACGCCATAGCTCGGGTTGCTTTGCGGATCGATCTCTTTCGCCAGCGGCATCAGTTCATCGACCGACAGCGCCACCATAATCCCGGCGACGGCGGCCATGATCGCGCCCATGACCATCGGCGAGACCAGGCTACCCAGAATCAGCCACGCCAGCACGCCGCCCAAAATCTCCGCCATGCCGGAAAGACCGGCCCAGAGCACCGCCTTACTGCGCGATCCGGTGGCGGCATATACCGGCCCGGCAACGGCCAGTCCTTCAGGAATATTGTGCAGGGCGACGGCAAGCGCCACTCCCATGCCAAGCTCGAGGTTGTTGCTGGCCGTGACATAGGTGGCGATCCCTTCCGGAAAGTTATGCAGGCTGATACCCAACGTCAGCAGAGTGGCGGTGCGGCGTAAATTGCGCGGGCGCGGCGCGGCGGGGGTCATCAAATCCTGCGGGTGGGCATGCGGCAGCAGGCGATCGAGACCAAAGTAGCCCAGCAGGCCGAAAACAAACATTCCGTAGCCGAGCAGCGGCGACATGTCCTCGGCGGCCAGCGCGGCAGGCAGCATTTCCATCAACGAAATCAACAGCATGATCCCGGCGGCAAAGCCGAGGGAGAAGCCCAGCAGGCGGTTAGAGGGTTTCTGGCCAATCACGCCGAAAATGGCGCCTATAAAGGTTGCGCTACCGGCTAACAGCGTCAATATTAAGGGTGATGACATCGCTTCTCTCCCTGCGAAAATAAGTACATAGGAGTATATTGCCTGAGGATGCGCGTACGGGACAGCTCCCTTTACCGCGAATTACATTCAAATTTTCTGACGATCATCATCATGGTTATCTGAGTTTATCCTGGCGCAAAAGCGCGTAATGTGAGCACATCACATTGACACCCTAAGGATATCATCATGTCCCGTACCCGAATGCCCGCGTTGTTTCTCGGCCATGGCAGCCCAATGAACGTGCTGGAAGACAACCGCTATACCCGCGCCTGGGCTCACCTGGGCGAAACCCTGCCGCGTCCGAAAGCGATCGTGGTGGTCTCTGCGCACTGGTTCACGCGCGGTACGGGCGTGACGGCGATGGAGGCCCCGAAGACCATTCACGACTTTGGCGGTTTCCCGCAGGCGCTGTATGACACCCATTACCCGGCGCCGGGCTCCCCGGCGCTGGCGCAACGGCTGGTGGAGCTGCTCTCGCCGGTGCCGGTCACTCTCGATAAAGAAGCCTGGGGATTTGACCATGGCTCGTGGGGCGTGCTGATCAAGATGTATCCGCAGGCGGATATCCCGATGGTTCAGCTGAGCATCGACAGCACCAAACCGCCGGCCTGGCATCTCGAAATGGGGCGAAAGCTGGCCTCGCTGCGTGATGAAGGGATTATGCTGGTGGCCAGCGGCAACGTGGTGCACAACCTGCGTACCGCCCGCTGGCATGGCGAGAACACGCCGTATCCGTGGGCGGAGTCCTTCAACAACTACGTGAAGGCGAATCTGCAGTGGCAGGGCCCGGACGATCAGCACCCGCTGGTTAACTACCTGGCACACGAAGGGGGCTCGCTCTCCAACCCCACGGCGGAGCATTTCCTGCCGCTGTTATACGTGCTGGGGGCATGGGATGGCGTTGAGGCGATTTCGACCCCGGTCGATGGCATCGAGATGGGTTCGCTGAGTATGCTGTCGGTGGTGGTTGGCGCCTGATAAAAATTGAGCTCCGGCGGCGGTATCGTCGCCGGAGCGCGACATTATTCGACGAAAATGTGCGGATAGAAACGCGACAGATCCTGGGTAATCAGCGCCCGGTCTTCACGAATGCCGATCCCGGCGGGCTGATCGTTGATGAGCCAGCTGCCAATCAGCGTGTAGCTGTCACCAAACTTCGGCAGCGGGTAAAATTCCTGCACGATAGTGCCTTCTTCCCCATACGGACCTTCCACCGACTCCACCACCTTGCCCTGTTCAACGATCGACACGTTGGCGCCTTCGCGGGAGAAGATCGGCTTAATGACGTACTTCTCCATCTCCGGATGGGCATCTTCGCTGAAGTAAGCCGCCAGCAGATTTGGGTGATTGGGGAACATTTCCCACAGCATCGGCAGCAGCGCTTTGTTGGAGATGATGCTCTTCCACGCCGGCTCCAGCCAGCGAACGCCGGCGTCTTCCAGCTTGGTGGAGAACATCTCCCGCAGCATAAACTCCCACGGATAGAGCTTGAACAGGTTGCCAATCACCTGATCCTGGAGATCGGTAAACTGGCCTTTTTCACCCAGCCCAATATCTTCGATGTAGAGGAATTCCGTCGCCAGCCCCGCCTCGGCGGCGCAATCCTGCAGATATTGCACGGTGCCGCGATCTTCAACGGTATCGCGGCAGCAGGCCATATGCAGCAGCAGGAAGCCAAACTGCTCGCGCAGCTCACCGAAGCGATCGATCAGCTTCTCCTGCAGGCTATTGAACTGGTCGCTGCCCGCCGGCAGCTTGCCGGCGTTGAGCTGGTCTTCCAGCCAGATCCACTGGAAGAAGGCCGCTTCATACAGCGAGGTTGGCGTGTCGGCATTGTTCTCCAGCAGCTTCGGCTCGCCGACGCCATCCCAGGCCAGGTCGAGACGTGAGTAAAGTGACGGCTGGTTGGTTTTCCACGACTGGCGCACAAAGCCCCAGGTGTGTTTAGGGATGCGGAATTTGGCCATCAGCTCATCGCTGGCGATCACTTTTTCCACCACCTGAAGACACATCTGATGCAGCTCGGCGGTGACCTCCTCCAGCTTTTCCACCTGGGCGAGGCTCAGCTTGTAATAAGCCTCTTCGCTCCAGTAGGGCTCGCCGTACATGGTGTGGAAGTTGAAGCCGTATTCGGTCGCTTTCTCGCGCCAGTCCGGGCGCTCGGTAATGCTGACTCTTTCCATGTTGCTTAGCCGCCCATTGAGCGAGAAGAAGAGGTTGAGCCTGCGGCGCTACGCTGCATAGTCGACTGCTTCGCCACCGACTCGCCGAAGCCCCCGCGGGTGACGGTCGTGGTGGTTGCCGGTTTCGGCGCCATCGCGGTTTTCGGCACGTTCATGGTGCGGCCCGGTTGGGCGGCGCCATAGCTCTTACCGCTGGCGTCAGTGTACTGACCGTAGGCTGGGCTGGCAGGGTTTTTGGAGCTGAACAGCGGCTGCTGTTGCGCCATGCCGCCGCCCATCAGGCGGCCCATCATGTAACCGGCCATCAGCGGCATCCAGAAGCTGCCGCTGCTTTGCGCCTGGGCCTGGTTTTCCGGGGCGACGCCCGCCTGGGCAGGCGTTTGCTGGCACTGACCTTCGCCAAACTCGGCGACGCAGTCTTCGCGGGTGGCATATTTCGGCGCGGTGCGCTCTGCCTCTTTCACCGCGTTGGTGTAGGCCGTGGTGCATTCGGCTGCTTTGCCCGGGTTGGCGGCGGAGCAGTCATCGGCGTTCTGGTACAGCGAGACCGTTTCGTCGCTTTTTTCACAACCGGCAAGCATAAAGACCGCGGTGACGGCCAGGGCGACCGGCGTCAGGTGGCGTGCGCTCCAGCTTTTGCGGAACGACGAATGATTAATATTTTTTGTCCGTTTCATATTTGTCTTCCAGGACCCAGTGGTATGGCGTGTGTTAACGCTCAGGATAGAGGATGAGTGGTGGAAAATGAAGCGAAGAGGGGCGCTAAGCGGGGGATCTTTACGTTGCCTTACGTTTAACGCATCGCCTGTCCGACGGACAGGCGATGCGCGTCACAGTATGAAAATTACTGACGGAACGGATTGCTGCCGCTGCTATGGGTCGTCGTCCGTGCGGACGCCGGCTTCATAGCCGCAGTCGTGTTGCCGTAACCATCGGCAGTAGCATCCTGCTGCGGATTTTCCGGCGCGACGCTGTCGGCAGAGGTCGAGATCGGTTTGCCCAAGGTATTGTTCAGGGCGATCAGATCCTGCTCGTTCAGCGTACCTAACGCCGACTTGATGTTCAGCTCGTTGATCAGGTAGTTGTAGCGCGCATTAGAGAGCTGCTGTTTGGCGTTGTACAGCGTGGTGGTGGCGTCGAGGACGTCAACGATAGTACGGGTACCCACCGAGTAGCCAGCTTCCATCGCATCCAGGGAGCTTTGCGCAGAGACCACCGCCTGTTTGTAGGCGTTGATGCTGCTGATAGAGGCATTCACGTTGTTAAACGAAGAACGCACGGTCTGGACCACGCTGCGGTGAGCGCTTTCCAGCTGCTCGCTGGCGCCGACGAAATTGTACTGCGCCTGTTTGACCTGCGAGTTAACCATCCCGCCCTGGTACAGCGGCAGGGAGAAGCTCAGGCCGATTTTATTCTGACCGATATCAGCATCTTGCGAGATGCTTTTTGAGCCGCTGTAGCGGTTGTTGGAAACGCCAGAAGAGGCGTTTAAATCCAGGGTCGGCAAATGGCCGTCCTGCGCCTGGCGAATCTGCTCGCGGGCCAGGTCCTGATTCAGACGCGCCTGCAGCAGCGACAGGTTGCGGTTCTCCGCTTCCTTCAGCAGGGCGTTCACCGCCTGCGGTTTGCTGGTTTTGAAGCCGTCTACGTTCAGGGAGGCCAGCTCCGGGTAGTAGTTGCCGGTAACCTGGCGCAGCTCTTCCACGGCGTTGTCGAGATCGTTACGCGCGGTCACTTCGTTCGCCAGCACGGCGTCGTATTGTGAGCGGGCGTTCTGCACGTCGGTGATCGCCACCAGACCGACGTTAAAGCGCTGGGTGGTTTGATCCAACTGACGGTAAATAGCCTGTTTCTGCGCTTCGGTATAAGAGAGCGTATCGATGGCGGCCAGCACTTTGAAATAGGCCGTCGCGGTATTCAGAATCAGCGTTTGCTGATCGGTCTGATACGTGACATCCTGAATGCCTGCCGCTTTTTCCTGCAGCGTCAGGGCGCGCCATTTCGACATATCAAACAGAACCTGCGTTAACTGCAGCGAGCCGCTGGTGACGTTAGAATTCTGGTCTTTATAATCACGGAAGCCGCTGGTATAGGTATAATCCGCTCCCAGCCCGAGCTGAGGCAGTAATGGACTGCGCGCTTCGTTGATCTTTTCGAATGCGGCGTCACGATCGGCTGCCGATTTACGCAGATCGGGGTTGCTGATGCGCGCCTGCTGGTAAACCTGAAGCAGGTTTTCCGCCTGGCTCATGGCGCTGAACCCGGTCAGGCTCAGGCCGATAAGAATGGGGAGCAATTTCTTCATTTGCATTCCTTGTTGTGAAGCATTTAGCGCTGGTCTAATTCTAAGAAAAATTCCGCTGATTGTATCGATTCTGCCGCCGTAAAAAGTTGGCGTTACGTGCCATCCGGCGGTAATTTGCACCAATCTAACATACGGACCGTAAAACGGTAGCCAAACGGTCTGGAAATCCCTCATTTCGGATTAGCAGGACATAACAATGAGCAAACCCATCCACCAGGGAATTACCTTCTCCAAAAATGATGTAGAAATTATTGCACGCGAAACGCTGTATCGTGGTTTTTTTTCACTCGATTTATACCGTTTTCGCCACCGCCTGTTTAACGGCGGCATGAGCGGCGAAGTCACCCGTGAAATTTTTGAGCGCGGGCATGCCGCCGTCTTGCTACCCTTTGACCCGGTGCGGGACGAAGTGGTGCTGGTCGAACAAATCCGTATCGCCGCCTATGATACCAGCGAGAGCCCTTGGCTGCTGGAAATGGTCGCCGGCATGATCGAGGCGGGTGAGACGGTGGAAGATGTCGCCCGTCGGGAAGCGCTGGAAGAGGCCGGGCTTGAAGTTGGGCGGACGAAACCAATATTAAGCTATCTGGCCAGTCCTGGCGGCACCAGCGAACGGTTATCGATCCTGGTGGGCGAAGTTGATGCATCGACGGCAAAAGGCATTCACGGCCTGGCCGAGGAAAATGAGGATATTCGGGTGCATGTGGTAAGCCGGGAGCAGGCTTACCAGTGGGTAGAAGAGGGGAAAATCGACAACGCAGCCTCTGTCATCGCCTTGCAATGGCTGCAATTGCATTATCACAATTTACGAAACGAGTGGACAAAATGAAGCGTTATACACCTGACTTCCCTGAGATGATGCGCCTGTGCGAGACCAATTTCGCCCAGTTGCGCCGCCTGTTGCCGCGAACGGATGCAGCGGGTGAGAAGGTGAGCTATCAGGTGGGAAGCGCGCAATATCGGTTAACGATAACGGAATCAACCCGCTACACTACTCTGGTGGCGATAGAGCAGACTCTGCCAGCGGTGAGCTACTGGAGTCTGCCATCCATGACCGTTCGCCTCTACCATGACGCCATGGTGGCCGAAGTGTGTTCGAGTCAGCAGATCTTTCGCTTCAAAGCGCGATATGATTATCCTAATAAAAAGTTGCATCAACGCGACGAAAAGCATCAAATTAACCAGTTTCTGGCCGACTGGCTGCGTTACTGTTTAGCACATGGAGCGATGGCGATTCCGGTTTGTTAGCGTCGTTAAACCTAAGGACACCATTTGGAAAGCCTGTTAAACCTACCTCTGGCTGGTGAGGCCAGAGTCAGGATCTTACAAATTACTGATACTCACCTGTTTGCTGAAAAACATGAAACGTTGTTAGGCATCAATACCTGGGAAAGCTATCAGGCCGTACTGTCGGCCATTCATGCCTCACAGCGTCCATGCGATTTGATTGTCGCAACAGGCGATCTGGCGCAGGATCACTCCTCCGCGGCCTACCAGCATTTTGCTGAGGGCATCGCGAGTTTTGCTGCACCCTGCGTCTGGCTACCGGGCAACCATGATTTCCAGCCGGCGATGTACAGCACCCTGCAGGAGTCGGGCATTTCCCCCGCCAAGCGCGTGTTTCTCGGCGACCACTGGCAGATCCTGCTGCTGGATAGCCAGGTGTTTGGCGTTCCCCATGGTGAGCTGAGCGACTTCCAGCTGGAATGGCTCGAACATAAGCTGGCGGAGGCGCCGGAGCGTTATACCTTACTTCTGCTGCATCATCATCCGCTGCCGGCCGGCTGCAGCTGGCTGGATCAACACAGTCTGCGCAACGCTGGCGCGCTGGACAGCGCGCTGAGCGCCTGGCCGCGGGTGAAGCATCTGCTGTGCGGCCATATTCATCAGGAACTGGATCTCGACTGGAATGGCCGACGTATGATGGCGACGCCGTCGACCTGCGTTCAGTTCAAGCCGCACTGCGCCAATTTCACCCTCGATACGGTGTCGCCGGGCTGGCGCTGGCTGGAGCTTCACCCTGACGGAACGCTGACCACCGAAGTGTGCCGCCTGGAAGGCGCGGCGTTTCATCCGGATATTGCTTCAGAAGGCTACTGATGGCGACGCTTCTTTATCTGCACGGCTTTAACAGTTCCCCGCGCTCGGCGAAGGCGACGGCGTTAAAGACCTGGCTGGCGCAGCACTATCCTGAGATCGCCATGGTGGTGCCTGAGCTGCCGCCTTACCCGGCGGAAACGGCGGAGCTGCTGGAGTCCATCGTGCTGGAGCACGGCGGCGAGCCGCTGGGGGTCGTAGGGTCGTCGCTGGGCGGCTACTACGCCACCTGGCTGTCGCAATGCTTTATGCTGCCAGCGGTCGTGGTTAACCCGGCGGTGCGGCCGTTTGAGCTGCTGAACAATTTTCTCGGCCACAATGAGAATCCGTACACCGGGCAACAATATGTGCTAGAGTCTCGCCATATTTACGATCTCAAAGTCATGCAAATCGACCCGCTCGAAGCGCCGGATTTACTCTGGCTGCTGCAGCAGACCGGGGATGAAGTGCTTGATTACCGCCAGGCCGTTCATTACTACGCCTCCTGCCGGCAGACGGTGGAGGAGGGCGGTAATCACGCATTTGTCGGCTTTGACGATCATTTCACTCAGATTATCGAATTTCTCGGCCTGCGCTAAACGGCCCTGAACGACCTACGAATACACACCATGACGCAATCTTCATATAACGCTGATGCCATTGAGGTACTCACCGGGCTAGAGCCGGTGCGCCGCCGTCCGGGCATGTATACCGACACCACCCGTCCTAACCATCTTGGTCAGGAAGTGATTGATAACAGTGTGGACGAAGCGCTGGCAGGCCACGCCAAACGCGTGGAAGTGATCCTTCACGCCGACCAGTCCCTCGAGGTGATTGACGACGGGCGCGGGATGCCGGTCGACATTCACCCGGAAGAGGGGGTGCCGGCGGTTGAGCTGATCCTCTGCCGACTGCACGCGGGCGGTAAGTTTTCCAACAAAAACTATCAGTTTTCCGGCGGCCTGCACGGGGTGGGGATTTCGGTGGTCAACGCCCTGTCTAAACGCGTGGAGGTCAACGTGCGTCGCGACGGTCAGGTCTACAGCATCGCCTTTGAGAATGGTGAGAAAGTAGAAGACCTGCACGTCACCGGCACCTGCGGTAAACGCAACACCGGGACCAGCGTCCATTTCTGGCCTGACGAAAGCTTCTTCGATAGCCCGCGCTTCTCCGTTTCGCGTTTGACCCACTTGTTAAAAGCGAAAGCGGTGCTGTGCCCGGGCGTGGAAATTGTTTTCCGCGATCAGGTCAACAACAGCGAGCAGAGCTGGTGCTATGCCGATGGCCTTAACGACTACCTTAGCGAAGCGGTGAACGGCCTGCCGCTGCTGCCGGAAAAACCCTTCGTCGGCACCTTCTCCGGTGAGACGGAGGCGGTGGACTGGGCGCTGCTGTGGCTGCCGGAAGGCGGCGAGCTGCTGACCGAGAGTTATGTCAACCTGATCCCGACCATGCAGGGCGGGACGCACGTCAACGGCCTGCGCCAGGGGCTGCTGGACGCGATGCGTGAGTTCTGCGAGTACCGTAATATTCTGCCGCGCGGGGTGAAACTGTCGGCGGAAGATATCTGGGATCGCTGCGCCTACGTGCTGTCGGTGAAGATGCAGGATCCGCAGTTCGCCGGGCAAACCAAAGAGCGCCTGTCGTCGCGCCAGTGCGCGGCGTTCGTCTCTGGCGTGGTGAAAGACGCCTTCAGCCTGTGGCTGAACCAGAACGTGCAGGCTGCGGAGCTGCTGGCGGAGATGGCCATCTCCAGCGCCCAGCGTCGTCTGCGCGCCGCCAAGAAAGTGGTGCGCAAAAAGCTGACCAGCGGTCCGGCGCTGCCGGGTAAGCTGGCCGACTGCACCGCCCAGGATCTGAACCGTACCGAACTGTTCCTCGTCGAAGGGGACTCGGCGGGCGGGTCAGCCAAGCAGGCGCGCGATCGTGAATATCAGGCGATCATGCCGCTGAAAGGCAAGATCCTTAATACCTGGGAAGTCTCTTCCGATGAAGTGTTAGCTTCGCAAGAAGTGCACGACATTTCGGTGGCGATTGGTATTGACCCGGATAGCGATGATTTAAGCCAGCTGCGCTACGGCAAAATTTGTATTCTGGCGGATGCGGACTCCGATGGCCTGCACATTGCCACGCTGCTGTGCGCGCTGTTCGTGAGACACTTCCGTACTCTGGTGAAAGAGGGGCACGTCTACGTGGCGCTGCCGCCGCTGTACCGTATCGACCTCGGCAAAGAGGTTTACTACGCGCTAACGGAAGAAGAAAAAACCGGCGTGCTGGAGCAGCTGAAGCGCAAGAAAGGCAAGCCAAACGTCCAGCGCTTTAAAGGTCTCGGCGAGATGAACCCGATGCAGCTGCGGGAAACCACCCTAGACCCAAATACCCGCCGCCTGGTGCAGCTGGTGATCAGCGATGAGGATGAGCAGCAGACCACGGCGATGATGGATATGCTGTTGGCCAAGAAGCGTTCTGAAGACCGTCGCAACTGGCTGCAGGAGAAGGGCGATATGGCGGACCTGGAAGTGTAAGACCGCACGCTGCGCCAGACGTAAAAGGGAGCCTCAGGCTCCCTTTTCTTATTCCGTTTCAGCGTCGGCGGGCTTAGACGCCGGCCTGCAGGATACGGATGGTGGTCTCCAGCACATCGCCTTTGACCGCTTCCGACCAGGCTTTCATGTGCGGGGTCTGCAGGTGCGCTTCAAGATGCGCGACGCTTTCCCACTGCTCCACCATGACGATAGAGTCAGGAGCGGTGGTCTGGAAGCTGACGCCAGCGGCATGATCCACCATAGGCGCATAGCCGTGGCAGCCGGCTTCCTGCAAAACGGTCGGAATAATTTTCGCGAACTGATCGAGAACCGCCTGGCGGTGGTGCTGGCCCGGACGGGTACGGATTTCTGCAATCACTGTTAACATGGTTAACTCAACTCCTTCTGTGTGGATCTTGTCATACTCCAGGTTCCAATAACTCGAAATATGTAGAGCATAGACCCCTAGTTAACCAAAAATTTCCGCCAGATGCTTGCGATATTCTGCGATATACCGTGGGACATCAGGCATTTTTATCACGTCGTTGGCGATAAAGGTTGGCAGCGCCTCCATACCCAGGAACTGGTTGGCTTTATGGAACGGCAGGTAAACGCCGTCAACGCCAACGCCGTGGAAGAACTGCTCTTTGTCGGTGAAGGCCTCCATTGGCGCGTTCCAGGTCAGGGAGAGCATATATTTTTTCCCCTGCACCAGGCCGCCGGAGCCATATTTTTTGCTGGCGTCGGAGCGGGTACGGCCGTCGCTGGCGTACAGCGAACCGTGGCCTTCGGTAAAGACGTCATCCATATATTTTTTCACCGTCCACGGGGCGCCCATCCACCAGCCCGGCATCTGCCAGATCACCACATCGGCCCAGAGGAAATTCTGCACTTCGGCTTTTACGTCGTACTCGCTTTCGGCGCGAACGCTTTTAACATCGTGCCCGGCGTCGCGCAGATAACTCTCCGCGACCTCGGTCAGGGTGTCGTTCAGTTGGCCATTCGAGTGGGCGAATTTTTTTGCGCCATTGATAATCAGGATGTTGCTCATCATTTGTCCTCAATCTTGAAAATTTGCCGACGATCTTACCCCGCGAAGCGGGGCAGTAAAATGAGCAAAATGTGCAAAGTCTTTTGCTAAATGAGCAATAATCCCGCTACCAGCCAACGCGGGCTTCGAAGCCGCCGTCGCGGGCGTTGGCAAACTCGACGCGCATGCCATGCAGCGAGGCGATGCGCCGGACGATAGACAAGCCCAGGCCGCTGCCCGGAGCATCCTGACCCGGTGGGCGATAGAAACGCTCGCCGATGCGCGCCAGCGCCTGCGGGCTGATGCCGGGGCCGTTATCGCGGACCCGAAACTCGCGGGCGTTGAGGGTGATATCGACCTGGCTGCCGCGCGGGCTGTAGCGCACCGCGTTATCCAGCAGATTGCGCACCAGCAGGCTGAGGAGCAGCGGCTGGCCGGTGCGGGAGATGCCAGAGGCATTAAGATGCAGGCGCAGCTCAATCCCGGACTGCTGCGCCGGGTGGTACATCTCCATTACCGCCGACTGCAGCAGGTCGTCGAGGGCGACCGGCTGCAGGTCGTCCAGCTGGGCGAGCGAGTCCAGCCGCGACAGCGTCAGCAGCTGATCCACCAGACGGGTGGCGCGATCGATCCCCTGATGGAGCTGAGCCAGGGCTTTCTCCCGCCCTTGTGGATCGTCCAGAGAGAGCTGGGCGACTTCAGTCTGCACCTTCAGCGCCGCCAACGGGCTGCGCAGCTCGTGGGCGGCATCAGAGGTAAACCGACGCTCGCGCAGCATGACGTCGTGGGTGCGCTGGAACAGCTGATTCAGCGCTTCGACCAGTGGGCGGACTTCAGGGGGGATCTTCTCCACGCTGAGCGATTCCGCCGAGTCCGGCGCGCGCAGACGCAGCGTGCGCGCCAGATGTTTCAACGGCGCCAGTTCGCGGCTTAACAGCACGATGAGCAGCACGAACATCAGCGGCAGGGCGACCATCCACGGAGTGAGCTGCGAGGTGACAATGTCCATCGCCATTTCGCGGCGATAATCCCACTCCTGGCCGACGGCGATGCGGTGGCGGCCATCGGCGGTGGTTAACCACAGGAAGCGCCACTCGTCATCATCGCCGCGCAGGTAGCCATCGCTAAAGCCCTCACGCTGCGAGTGCCACTGTATATCCTCTCCGTTCTCGCCGTCGTTAAGCACCATTTTGCCGTCGCGGGTGAAGATGGCGAACGCTAGCGCATCGTCGTCGATATGCCCGTGGCGCACCTTTTTCTTTTCCCCGAGCGATGCCGGCGGGGCGCGCAGTTCATCGAAATGCATGGCGCTCAGGCGGCGGGCGAACAGCAGCTGCTGGGTATCAAACAGCTTATCCAGCTTTTTACTGGTCTGCTGCCAGGCGATCACGCTGGCCACGCCCCAGGCAGCGGCGGTCAGCACGGCAAACAGCAGCGTCAGGCGCAGGCGCAGGCTCAGGCGGGCAAGTCGTTTCATGCGTCACCCAGGGTATAGCCGATGCCGTGGACGGTGCGGATAAATTCACTGCCGAGTTTGCGCCGCAGATGGTGGACGTGAACTTCCACGGCGTTGCTGGAGACCTCGTCGTCCCAGTTGTAGAGCTTTTCTTCAATAAGCTTACGCGGCAGCACGCGCCCGGCGTTACGCAGCAGCAGTTCCAGCAGGGCGAACTCCTTCGGCTTCAGCGTCAGGCTTTCGCCGTCGAGGCTGGCGGTTAAGCGGTTCGGGTCAAGGCGTACCTTGCCGTGGCGCAACTCGCTGCTGCTCTGGCCGTGGGCACGGCGGATCAATGCTTCGAGGCGGGCCGCTACCTCAATCAGGGCGAAAGGTTTGCACAGATAATCATCGGCGCCCAGGCGCAGCCCCTCCACCCGCTGGCTGAGCGCATCGCGGGCGGTGAGGATCAGCACCGGTTCATGGCGGCCTTTGTCGCGCCACTCGCGCAGAATATCGAGGCCATCAACGCCAGGAAGAGTGAGATCAAGAATTGCCGCGTCGTAGGGGGCGCTGTATAGGGCGTTTTTGCCCTCCAGCCCGGCGGTAAACCAGTCGATGCTGAAGCCCATTTTGCTCAGCCCGGCCTTGATGCCATCGCCGATTAACTTGTCATCTTCCACCAATAATATGCGCATGTTTCCCTCTGACGATCCTGATTCTTTGCGCAGTAAACCGCGTTGAAGCGGGTGATGTACAGCATTAAAATTTCTTTTTTCCGCTTAAGAAGTCGTTAAGTTTTGTCGGGCGTAATAGGAGCCATATCAACACGAAGGGAGAACACATCATGAAGAAAATTGCTGCGATGACCGCGATCGTTGCCCTGGTTTCCATGCCGGTGCTGGCTGCCGGACAGGGCGGGTATACCGGTCCTTCTGCGACCACGCCGGCAAGTTCAACCACCCAGGGCGGCGGCTTCACCGGCCCGAGCGGCGCGGTCACCACCGTCACCAATGTCAAATCGCTGCGGGACGATACCTGGGTGACCCTGCGCGGCAAAATCACCGAGCGCGTTTCCGACGATCTGTATAAGTTCCAGGATGCTACCGGAGTGATCAATGTCGATATCGACCACAAACGCTGGAACGGCGTCACCGTCGGCCCACAGGACACGGTAGAAATTCAGGGGGAAGTCGATAAGGACTGGAACTCGGTGGAAATCGACGTTAAACAGATCCGTAAAATCGCGCCATAAGTCTCCGTCGGATAAGCGCAAGATCGGTCAGGCATCGCTATCCTCGCTCTGTCAGAGTATGTCGCGAGGAGGAGACGATGAACGATATTAAGGCCAGCCCGGCGTATGTCGGGCGCTTTCAGCGCGTCTGTAGGTACATTGCGCACCATCTTGATGAGCCGCTGTCGCTGGAGATGCTGAGCGCGATAGCGCACAGTTCGCCTTACCATTTTCACCGGCAATTTAGCGCTTATACCGGCATTCCCTTGTACCGGTATATTCAGTGGTTGCGTCTGCGACGCGCCTGTTGGCGCCTGGCGTTCAACCCCCGCGATAAAGTCATCGATATTGCCCTTGATGCCGGATTTCAGAATGCGGAGTCGTTCAGTCGTGCCTTCCGTACCGCGTTTGACCAAAGCCCGACCCAGTTCCGTCAGCAACCGGACTGGGCCGAGTGGCATCGGCGCGTACCGAAACATACGCTACAGGAGCAAACGTCGATGGACGTCAACATTATTTCGTTCCCCACCACCCGGATAGCCGTACTGCAACATCGCGGCAGCCCGGACCTTGTCAACGCCACCGCCGCGCGTTTTATTGCCTGGCGTAAAACGAGCGGATTATCGCCCATCACCACCTGCGATACCTGGGGGATCGCCTGGGACGATCCGCAGACCACCCCGCAGGGGGAATTTCGTTTTGACATCTGCGGTACGGTCGCACGGCCGGTCGGTGAAAACGCCTTTGGCGTGATTAACGGCGAAATCCCCGGCGGACGCTGCGCCGTCGTGCGCCATCACGGCTCGCTGGACACGCTGGCGAACAGCGTTTGGTTTCTCTATCGCGACTGGTTACCCGCTTCAGGCGAGACGTTACGGGATTTTCCGGTGTACTTCCGTTACCTCAATTTTGTCCATGAGGTGGCTGAGCATGAGCTGCAAACCGATATTTATCTGCCGCTGGCCTGATTAAGGTGACGGAATCCTCAACCGATCTCACGGCCTGTGACTCAGGGCGTGAGATCGGGTATTATCGCGGGTAGTTTTGCCGTCCGAACGGTCGGTACCCAGATTGAGGATCCACGATTAATGAGCGATATGGCAGAGCGCCTTGCGCTGCATGAATTTACGGAAAATGCTTACCTGAACTACTCCATGTACGTGATCATGGACAGGGCATTACCGTTTATTGGCGATGGCTTAAAACCGGTCCAGCGTCGCATCGTCTATGCGATGTCCGAACTGGGGCTGAACGCCAGCGCCAAATTCAAAAAGTCCGCCCGCACCGTCGGCGACGTGCTGGGTAAATATCACCCGCACGGCGACAGCGCCTGCTATGAAGCGATGGTGCTGATGGCGCAACCCTTCTCCTATCGCTATCCGCTGGTGGATGGCCAGGGGAACTGGGGGGCGCCGGACGATCCGAAATCCTTCGCCGCCATGCGTTACACCGAATCCCGCCTGTCGAAGTATGCCGAGCTGCTGCTCAGCGAGCTGGGGCAGGGGACGGTCGACTGGGTGCCAAACTTTGACGGCACGCTGCAGGAGCCGAAAATGCTGCCGGCGCGCCTGCCAAACATTCTGCTCAACGGCACCACCGGCATCGCGGTGGGCATGGCGACCGATATTCCGCCGCACAACCTGCGTGAAGTAGCGAAAGCGGCGATTACGCTGATTGAGCAGCCGAAAACGACCCTCGACGAACTGCTGGATATCGTCCAGGGGCCGGATTTCCCGACCGAGGCGGAGATCATCACTTCGCGGGCGGAAATTCGCAAAATCTACCAGAACGGACGCGGCTCTGTGCGCATGCGCGCGGTGTGGAGCAAAGAGGACGGCGCGGTAGTGATCAGCGCGCTGCCGCACCAGGTCTCCGGCGCCAAAGTTCTGGAGCAAATTGCGGCGCAGATGCGCAATAAAAAGCTGCCGATGGTGGATGACCTGCGCGACGAATCGGACCACGAAAATCCGACCCGTCTGGTGATCGTCCCGCGCTCCAACCGGGTGGATATGGAGCAGGTGATGAACCATCTGTTCGCCACCACCGATCTGGAGAAGAGCTACCGCATCAACCTCAATATGATCGGTCTCGACGGCCGCCCGGCGGTAAAAAACCTGCTGGAGATCCTCAGCGAATGGCTGGTGTTCCGTCGTGATACCGTACGTCGCCGTCTGAACCACCGGTTAGAGAAGGTCCTTAAGCGCCTGCATATCCTCGAAGGTTTGCTGGTGGCGTTCCTTAATATCGATGAAGTCATTGAGATCATCCGCACGGAAGATGAGCCGAAGCCAGCTCTGATGTCGCGCTTTGCCATCAGCGAAACCCAGGCGGAAGCGATTCTGGAACTGAAGCTGCGCCATCTCGCCAAACTGGAAGAGATGAAGATCCGCGGCGAGCAGAACGAGCTGGAAAAAGAGCGCGATCAGCTGCAGGCGATTCTGGCCTCTGAACGTAAGATGAACAATCTGCTGAAGAAAGAGCTGCAGGCCGATGCCGATGCTTTCGGCGACGATCGCCGCTCGCCGCTTCACGAGCGTGAAGAAGCGAAAGCGATGAGCGAGCATGACATGCTGCCGTCTGAGCCGGTGACTATCGTTCTGTCGCAGATGGGCTGGGTGCGCAGCGCCAAAGGGCACGACATTGACGCCCAGGGCTTAAGCTATAAGGCGGGTGACAGCTGGAAAGCCTCGGCGAAGGGCAAGAGCAACCAGCCGGTGGTGTTTATCGATACCACCGGGCGCAGCTATGCCATCGATCCGATTACTCTGCCCTCAGCGCGTGGCCAGGGTGAGCCGCTGACCGGTAAGCTCACGCTGCCGCCGGGCGCGACCGTGGAACATATGCTGATGGAAGGCGACGATCAGAAACTGCTGATGGCCTCCGACGCCGGCTACGGTTTTGTCTGCACCTTTAACGATCTGGTGGCGCGCAACCGCGCCGGTAAAGCGTTGATCACCCTGCCTGACAACGCGCATGTGATGCCGCCGCTGGTCATTGAGGACGAGTCCGATATGCTGCTGGCCATCACCGCCGCCGGGCGGATGCTGATGTTCCCGGTCAGCGATCTGCCGCAGCTGTCGAAAGGCAAGGGCAACAAAATCATCAACATTCCCGCGGCGGAAGCCGCCGCCGGACAGGACGGCCTCGCACAACTGTTTGTCCTGCCGCCGCAGAGTACGCTGACCATTCACGTCGGCAAACGGAAGATCAAACTGCGTCCGGAAGAGCTGCAAAAAGTCACCGGCGAGCGCGGCCGCCGCGGTTCGCTGATGCGCGGGCTGCAGAAAATTGACCGTGTTGAAATTGACTCGCCGCGCCGCGCCGCGGCAGGCGATAGCGAAGAGTAAGCGCTTCTCCTCCCGTCTTTGACGGGAGGAGGCGAAAAAATGCCGCAAAATCGTTGTTTATTCAGGCGTTGCGATTAACAATGTCCATCATCAGGGACCCAGGAAGAACGGTCCCGGCCTGCGCAGAACTCGTGAGCCTGCCTTCTGCCAGCAGCGAATAATTCTAAGCGGTTTGGGTTTTAGAGGTAGCTATGCTATTCATTTTTCGAGTAATTTTCGTGGTCATTTATTGCATCGTGGTGTGCATACTTGGCTGTCTGTACTGCTTGTTCAGCCCGCGTAATCCAAAACACGTTGCCACTTTCGGCCATCTGTTTGGCCGCTTATCCCCGGTGTTTGGCCTGAAGGTTGAGCTGCGCAAACCTGCCGACGCGGAAAGCTATGGCAACGCGATCTACATCGCTAACCACCAGAACAACTATGATATGGTGACGGCGTCTAACATCGTGCAGGCCCCGACGGTTACCGTGGGGAAAAAGAGCCTGCTGTGGATCCCGTTCTTTGGCCAGCTGTACTGGCTGACCGGTAATCTGCTGATTGACCGTAATAATCGAACCAAAGCGCACGGCACCATTGCCGAGGTCGTTAACGCCTTTAAAAAGCGTAAAATTTCGTTCTGGATGTTCCCGGAAGGGACCCGCAGCCGCGGCCGCGGTCTGCTGCCGTTTAAAACCGGCGCCTTCCACGCGGCTATTGCCGCCGGAGTGCCGATTATTCCGGTGTGTGTCTCGAATACATCGAATAAAATAAAGCTCAATCGCTGGAACAACGGTCTGGTGATTGTGGAAATGCTGCCGCCGGTGGATACCAGCCAGTTCGGTAAAGACAACGTGCGCGCGCTGGCGACGCATTGCCGCGAGCTGATGGCCGCCAAAATCGCTGAGCTGGACAACGAAGTGGCCGAGCGCGAAGCGGCCGGCAAGCAATAAGACAGGAAACGCCGCCACCGCGCGCGTATTGCTGGCGGGAAACGAATTCCCTTTTTCATTTGTCAGTATGTCATGGAGTTAATATGTCACTCAGTCGGCGTCAGTTTATTAAGGCTTCCGGCGTAGCGCTGTGCGCTGGCGCCGCGCCGCTGAAGGCCCATGCCGCCGGCCAGCAGCCTGCGCTGCCGGTTCCGCCGCTGCTGGAATCCCGCCGCGGTCAGCCGCTGTTTCTGACGCTGCAGCGTTCGCACTGGTCGTTTACGCCAGGCACCCGCGCCCCCGTCTGGGGGATCAATGGCCGCTATATGGGGCCGACGATCCGCGTCTGGAGCGGAGACGACGTCAAGCTTATCTACAGCAACCGTCTGACAGAGAACGTCGCGATGACCATCCGCGGCCTGCAGGTGCCGGGCCCGCTGATCGGCGGCGCGGCGCGCATGATGTCGCCGAACGCCGACTGGGCGCCGGTGCTGCCGATCCGCCAGAGTGCGGCGACGCTGTGGTACCAGGCCAATACGCCGAACCGGATGGCGAAGCAGGTCTATAACGGTCTGGCCGGCATGTGGCTGGTGGAGGATGAGGTGAGCAAGAACCTGCCGATCCCTAACCACTATGGCGTCGATGACTTCCCGGTGATAATTCAGGATAAACGGCTGGATAACTTCGGCACGCCGGAATATAGCGAACCGGGCAGCGGCGGCTTCGTCGGCGACACGCTGCTGGTCAATGGCGTGCAGAGCCCCTATGTCGAAGTGTCGCGCGGCTGGGTGCGACTGCGCCTGCTGAACGCCTCCAACTCCCGGCGCTATCAGCTACAGATGAGCGATGGCCGACTGCTGCATGTCATTTCCGGCGACCAGGGGTTCCTGCCGGCGCCGGTTTCGCTCAAGCAGCTGTCGCTGGCGCCGGGGGAACGGCGTGAAATCCTGGTCGATATGACCAACGGCGATGAAGTGTCCATTACCTGCGGCGAAGCGGCGAGCATTGTCGACCGTATCCGCGGCTTTTTTGAACCGTCCAGCATTCTGGTCTCCACGCTGGTGCTGACCCTGCGCCCGACCGGGCTGCTGCCGCTGGTCACCGACAGTCTGCCGGTGCGTCTGCTGCCGACCGAGCTGCTCTCCGGTACGCCGATCCGCAGCCGGGATATCACCCTCGGCGACGATCCAGGGATTAACGGCCAGCTATGGGATCCGCAGCGTATTGATATTACGGCGCAGCAGGGGACCTGGGAGCGCTGGACAGTGCGCGCCGACCGCCCGCAGTCGTTCCATATTGAAGGGGTGATGTTCCAGATCCGTAACGTCAACGGTTCGACCCCTTTCCCGGAAGACCGCGGCTGGAAGGACACCGTGTGGGTCGACGGGCAGGTCGAACTGCTGGTCTACTACGCCCAGCCGTCGTGGCCGCACTTCCCGTTCCAGTATCTGAGCCAGACGCTGGAGCTGGCCGACCGCGGTTCGATTGGCCAGATGCTGGTGAATCCTGCGCCATAATCTCTTCGACCCTGGCCGGCATACGGTCAGGGTTTGAGAAAATCCTCCTTCATTTCCACTATCATTCCGGCTTATAATCCACGCCCTTTTGGTTATTTTTTTATCATTTTCCCCGGAAGCAATATGAGCGCAATATCCCTGATCCAACCGGATCGTGACCTTTTTTCCTGGCCGCAATACTGGGCTGCCTGTTTCGGCCCTGCGCCATTTTTACCGATGTCGCGTGAAGAGATGGATCAACTTGGCTGGGATAGCTGCGACATTATTCTGGTGACTGGCGACGCCTACGTCGACCACCCGAGCTTCGGGATGGCCATCTGCGGCCGTATGCTGGAAGCGCAGGGGTTCCGCGTGGGGATCATCTCCCAGCCGGACTGGAACACCAAAGACGACTTCATGCGTCTGGGCAAACCGAACCTGTTCTTCGGCGTGACCGCCGGCAACATGGACTCGATGATCAACCGCTACACCGCCGACCGTAAGCTGCGTCATGATGACGCTTACACCGCCGGCAACGTGGCGGGCAAGCGTCCGGACCGCGCCACCCTGGTCTACACCCAGCGCTGTAAAGAGGCGTGGAAAGATGTGCCCGTGATCCTCGGCGGCATCGAAGCCAGCCTGCGCCGTACCGCCCACTATGATTACTGGTCCGATACCGTGCGCCGCTCGGTGCTGGTGGACTCCAAGGCCGATATGCTGATGTTCGGCAACGGCGAGCGTCCGCTGGTGGAAGTGGCTCATCGCCTGGCGATGGGCGAAACCATCGATCAGATCCGCGATGTGCGCAATACCGCCATCATGGTGAAAGAGGCCCTCCCGGGCTGGAGCGGCGTTGACTCCACCCGTCTGGATACCCCGGGCAAAATCGACCCCATCCCGCACCCGTATGGTGAAGATCTGCCGTGTGCAGACAACAAACCGGTGGCCCCGAAAAAAGCCGAGGCTAAAGCCGTTGTCGTGCAGCCGCCGCGGCCAAAACCGTGGGAAAAGACCTATGTGCTGCTGCCCTCCTTCGAGAAGGTGAAAGGCGATAAGGTCCTGTACGCTCACGCCTCGCGCATTCTGCACCATGAAACCAACCCCGGCTGCGCCCGGGCGCTGATGCAAAAGCACGGCGAGCGCTACATCTGGATCAACCCGCCGGCAATCCCGCTCTCCACCGAAGAGATGGACAGCGTTTTCGCGCTGCCCTACAAGCGGGTGCCGCATCCTTCCTATGGCGATGCGCGCATCCCGGCGTATGAGATGATCCGCTTCTCTATCAACATCATGCGCGGCTGCTTCGGCGGCTGTTCGTTCTGCTCGATCACCGAGCACGAAGGACGCATTATCCAGAGCCGTTCTGAGGATTCGATCATCAATGAGATCGAAGCCATTCGCGACACGGTGCCGGGCTTTACCGGCGTGATCTCCGATCTCGGCGGACCCACCGCCAACATGTATATGCTGCGCTGCAAATCGCCACGAGCCGAGCAGACCTGTCGCCGTCTCTCCTGCGTCTACCCGGATATCTGCCCGCACATGGATACCAACCATGAGCCGACGATCAACCTTTACCGTCGCGCCCGCGAGCTGAAGGGCATCAAGAAGATCCTTATCGCCTCCGGGGTACGCTATGACATCGCGGTCGAAGATCCGCGCTATATTAAAGAGCTGGCGACCCACCACGTCGGCGGCTATCTGAAGATCGCGCCGGAGCATACCGAAGAGGGCCCGCTGTCGAAGATGATGAAGCCGGGAATGGGCAGCTACGACCGCTTTAAAGAGCTGTTCGACACCTATTCGAAGCAGGCGGGTAAAGAGCAGTATCTGATCCCGTACTTTATCTCCGCCCACCCGGGGACCCGTGATGAAGACATGGTGAACCTGGCGCTGTGGCTGAAGAAGCACCGCTTCCGTCTCGACCAGGTGCAGAACTTCTATCCGTCGCCGCTGGCGAACTCGACCACCATGTATTACACCGGCAAAAACCCGCTGGGCAAGATCGGCTATAAGAGTGAAGAGGTGGTGGTGCCGAAGGGTGATAAACAGCGCCGTCTGCACAAAGCGCTGCTGCGCTACCACGATCCGGCCAACTGGCCGCTGATCCGTCAGGCGCTGGAGGCGATGGGCAAGAAACACCTGATTGGCTCTCGTCGCGACTGCCTGGTGCCGGCGCCGACCCTGGATGAGATGCGCGAAGCGCGTCGCCAGAACCGTCATACCCGCCCGGCGCTGACCAAGCACACGCCGATTGCGCATCAGCGTTCTAACGGTGGCGCAACGGCGAAAAAGCCCGTCAAACGGGGTAAAGTCGCCGGGCGTTAAGCCTGACTTTGCGCCCGGCTGCGTTTCGCTGGCCGGGTGGTTTCTCAAGCCGGGCACGCATCAGCGCAGCCCGGCTTTTTTACCTGTTATCCGCCGAACTGATCCGGGTCAGGACCCAGACGCTTGCCCTGATCCAGCTTCGCAATCTCACCCAGCTCCTCTTTATCCAGGCGGAAATCCCAGACGTTAAAGTTTTCAGCGATGCGCGACGGCGTGACGGATTTCGGGATCACCACCAGACCGCTGTCGAGATGCCAGCGGATGACAATCTGCGCCGGCGTTTTACCATATTTATCAGCCAGCTGATGGATGACTTTCTGATCGAAGACGCCCTTACCGCCCTGGGCCAGCGGGCTCCAGGATTCGGTCTGGATCTTGTGGGTGGCGTTCCAGGCGTGCAGCTGCCGCTGCTGAAGCAGCGGATGCAGCTCTATCTGGTTGATCACCGGCGCGACGCCGGTTTCATCAATCAGCTTCTGCAGATGCGGCACCTGGAAATTACACACGCCGATGCTCTTCGCCAGCCCCTGCTGCTGCAGCTCAATCAGCGCCTGCCAGGCCTCGACGTAATGGCCGATAGCCGGCACCGGCCAGTGGATTAAATAGAGATCCACATAGTCCAGTTTCAGCTTGCTGAGACTCTCTTTCAGCGCCTCGTGCGGCCGTTTTTGATCGTCGTTCCATAGCTTGGTGGTGATGAACAGCTCATCGCGATTGACGCCAGCGCTTTGCAGCGCGTTGCCGACGCCAGCCTCATTTTGGTACGCGGCGGCGGTGTCAAAAGAGCGATAACCGACTTCCAGCGCCTTATGAATGGCGGAGACGACTTCCTCGTTGCCAGCTTTCCACACGCCGAGACCCAGCTGCGGCATCAGGTTGCCGTCGTGTAGTTTTATAACGGTTGGATGTGTCATGCCTTCCTCCTGTTAATGAACTCGGCGAAGCAGGATCCGCCGAGGGGTAGCATTAAGTCTGGACGAAATAGCTAAAAACGGTAGTAAAAACACCCCTCCCCGACGTTTGTTTAACGTAAGGAGAGGTGAATCAGGCGGGGAAACTTAGCGGGCAGCCTCGTAGATACGGCGGCTGACCTCCAGGGTGATATCCTGATGCTCGCCCAGTTTGGTCATGCCGTGCTCTTCCAGTTTCGCCAGCAGCGCCGGGATGGAGCTCCCGTCGAGACCGTAATCGGAAAGGCGGGTCGGCACGCCCATCTGCTCGAAGAACTGGCGCGTCGCGGCGATGGCGGCATCGATACGCTGGTCGTCGGAGCCCTCGGTGATATGCCACACGCGCTCAGCATATTGCAGCAGCTTGTCGCGCTTGGTATCGCGCTTCTCATTCCACAGCGCCGGCAGAACGATAGCCAGCGTCTGGGCGTGATCGAGACCATGCATCGCCGTCAGTTCGTGGCCAAGCATATGCGTTGCCCAGTCCTGCGGCACGCCAGCGCCGATCAGGCCGTTCAGCGCCTGGGTCGCGGCCCACATAATGTTGGCGCGCACGTTATAATTTTCCGGCTCCTGCAGCGCTTTCGGGCCATCCTCGATCAGGGTCAGGAGAATGCCTTCGGCGAAGCGGTCCTGAATTTTGCCGTCAACCGGGTAGGTGACGTACTGTTCGACGGTATGGACGAAGGCGTCAACCACGCCGTTGGCGACCTGGCGCGGCGGCAGGGTATAGGTGTAGACCGGGTCGAGGATCGCGAACTGCGGCTGAACGTGCGAAGACATAAACGCGCGTTTGTCGCCGGTAGTTTTCCGCGAAATCACCGCCCCTTTGTTTGATTCAGAACCGGTCGCCGGCAGAGTGAGAACCGAGCCCATTGGAATGGCGCTGGCGATCTTACTGCCATAGGTTTCCAGAATTTCCCACGGATCAATGTTGGCGTCATAGTGGGCTGCTGCCGCGATAAATTTGGTGCCATCCAGCACCGAACCGCCGCCGACCGCCAGCAGGAAAGTGACCTTCTCTTCGCGGGCGAGCTTCACCGCATTCATCAGGGTTTCGTAAGACGGGTTCGGCTCGATGCCGCCAAATTCAAGGACGTCCAGGCCATTCAGGGCGGTCAGTACCTGATCCAGGACGCCCGTTTTTTTCACGCTGCCGCCGCCGTAGGTGATCAGTACGCGAGCTTCCGCCGGGATCTGTTCACGCAGCTTTTCAATCGCGCCTTTGCCAAACAGAATGCGGGTTGGGGTATGCAGGTCAAAATTATTCATTGCTTGGGTCCTCCAAAGAGTAAAACTGCCGACAGGGACGATACCGCTGCCCGATGACGGTTATTGTGGTCCTCACGCCGTTGCCCCTCAATGCACATTTCTGCCTATGTCTTGCCTATTTCTCCATATGGCTGGAGAATCCGCGGCGACCTGCGCACAATATATAGGTGAAGAAACATCGGGAGAGACGGTGGCAATGCAACACGCAGAGATATGTCGGACACTGACAGAGAAGGTTAACCAGCTGAAAGATAAGCACGAAATGTTAAGTTCGCTGCTACCTGACGTTCGCCTGCTGTACGGGACGCAGCCCGGACCGCGGATGCCGGTGATGTACCAGCCGGGGATCGTTTTTCTCTTTTCTGGCCATAAAATTGGTTATATCAATGAGCGGACGTTTCGCTACGATACAAACGAATATCTACTGCTGACCGTACCGCTGCCCTTCGAGTGCGAAACCTTTGCCACCCCGGAGGTGCCCCTGGCCGGGATGCGCCTGAACGTCGATATCCTGCAGCTGCAGGAGCTGCTGATGGACATTGGCGAGGATCCGCTGTTTCAGCCCGCCGTTGCCTCCAGCGGGATAAACTCCGCAGTGCTTTCGGAGGACATCTTGTGCGCTGCTGAACGGCTGCTCGACGTGATGGAGCGGCCGTTGGACGCGCGGATCCTTGGCAAGCAGATCGTCCGTGAAATCCTCTACTATGTGCTGACGGGACCCTGCGGCGGCGCGCTGCTGGCGCTGGTCAGCCGGCAGACCCACTTCAGCCTGATTAGCCGCGTGCTCAAGCATATCGAGAGTCAGTACACCGAAAACCTCAGCGTCGATCGGCTGGCGGCCGAAGCGAATATGAGCGTGTCGGCGTTTCACCATAATTTTAAAGCGGTGACCAGCACTTCGCCGCTGCAGTATCTGAAAACCTACCGTTTGCACAAGGCGCGCATGCTGATGATCCATGACGGCATGAAGGCCAGCGCGGCGGCGATACAGGTGGGCTATGAAAGTCCTTCCCAGTTCAGCCGCGAGTTTAAGCGCTACTTCGGGATGACGCCCGGGGAAGACGCCGCGCGTATTCGTATGATGCAGGGGATGTAAGACCGGGGGAGGGAGCAGGCCGGGCGGGCGCAGCCCCCCCGGCAGTCAACGTCAGGCGCTGCAGTATTTCTTTTTGATCACCACGAACAGCGTGCCGAGCAGGCCAGCCAGCAGCAGGGCAATTGGCAGGATCATCAGGCAGGTCATCACCTGATCTTCATGACGTTTCACGAACGGGATCATGCTCAGCGCATAGCCGAGGCCCGTGACCACGCCGACCCACAGCAGGGCGCTCAGCCAGTTGAAGAACTGGAAGCGGCGGTTCGGCAGACCGGAAATCCCCGCCATGGTTGGCAGCAGGGTACGGACAAAGGCCAGAAAGCGGCCCGCGAGCAGCGCCAGCAGACCGTGGCGGTCAAACATGCAGGTGGCGCGCTGATGGTACTTATGCGGCAGGTGCGCCAGCCAGCCTTTCACCGTTTGCGTATTGCCCAGCCAGCGCCCCTGTACATAGCTCAGCCAGCAGCCGAGGCTGGCGGCGGCGGTCAGAATGGCGATAGTGGGCACAAAGTCCATGACGCCTTTAGCAATCAGCGCGCCGGCGAGCAGCAGCAGGCTGTCTCCAGGTAAAAAGGAGGCAGGCAGCAGCCCGTTTTCCAGAAACAGGGTCGCGAACATAACCAGATATACAACGCCCACAACATGAGGGTTCGCCAGTGCGGCAAAATCATGTTGCCACAGCGCGGCGACAATCTCTTGAATGACAACCATGGACTTTCCTAAGTGGTACCGTATTGTTGACTAGTGTACTCCTGAAGAGACCCGAGCACCTTGATCCCGGGCGCAACAAAAGCGGCCGCTCCGATAAAAAGCGTCCGCTATTGTTGCCACTGACTGTCACTTTACACGATACGCGCGAAGCCCGCTGCTAAATCCGCCTGCAGATCGTCAACATTTTCGAGACCAATGTGCAAACGGATCAGCGTGCCGCTGAAGTCGACTTCCGCATCCGGTCGGATGTGAGCGATTTGCTCCGGCTGATTGGCCAGTATCAGCGATTCAAAGCCGCCCCACGAGTAGGCCATGCTGAACAGGCAGAAGTTGTCGAGATACTCTGCCAGCTCAGCGTCGTTGAGACGCTTGTTGAGCACAAACGAGAACAGCCCGCTGCTGCCGGTAAAATCGCGTTTCCAGAACTCATGGCCTTTACTGCCGGGCAGGGCGGGGTGGTTGACCCGCGCCACCTGCGGATGCTGCGCCAGCCACTCGGCGATGCGCAGGCTGCTTTCATGATGCTGACGCAGGCGGACGCCCAGCGTGCGCAGGCCGCGGCTGGTCATATAGGCGGTATCGGCGTCCAGCATTTGCCCCATCAGATAGGCATTCTCACGCAGCTGCGGCCAGCAGCGCGCGTTCGCCACCGCGGTGCCGACCATGGCGTCGGAGTGGCCGATCAGGTATTTGGTGCCTGCCTGGATGGAAATATCAATGCCAAAATCCAGCGCTTTGAACAGAATCCCCGCCGCCCAGGTGTTATCGATCATGATAATCGCTTCCGGCGCGACCTGACGCACGGCGGCGACAATCGCTGGCACATCATGCACTTCCATGGTGATGGATCCGGGCGATTCCAGGAACACCACGCGGGTCTCCGGCCGAATAAGTTGGGCAATATCAGCGCCGATTAAGGGATCGAACCAGCTGGTGGTGACGCCGAGTTTAGCGAGAATTTTGGTACAAAAGTCCTGGCTTGGCTCATAGGCGGTATTGGTCATCAGCACATGGTCGCCCTGCTCGACAAACGCCAGGATAGTGTTGGCTACCGCGGCGGCGCCGCAGGGGAAGAGGGCGCAGCCGGCGCCGCCTTCCAGCTCGCACATCGCTTCCTGCAGCGAGAAGTGGGTCAGGGTGCCGCGACGCCCGTAAAACAGCTCGCCGTTGGCCCGATTGCGAGTGGCGTGCTTTTTGGCCTCTACGGTGTCGAAAACCAGCGATGACGCGCGCTGGATCACGCTGTTCACTGAGCCCTGGGTGTACTTTTTGCTCCGCCCGGCGTTGACCAGCGCGGTATCAAGATGTTTATCAGCCATGTTGATGAACCTGTTTTTATACGTCTGGACGTCTAAACTAGCATGATTCTTCTTTTCTGTACCAGCGCGCTGCCGATACAGGCGAAAATTTTACCAGGCCCGCGGTTAGCCACTTTTTTACTGCGTAAGCGCAAGGAAAATAAACGTGATTTGCTGCACAGTGTAAATACTAATGAGAACCACTATCAATTCGATGTCGTTTTGATATTATTGAGGGCAGATTTTGTGATTATCGTCGTGGAGATAGAGCGTGGGTAATAATTTGATGCAGGCGGATCTCTCCGTTTGGGGTATGTATCATCATGCTGATATTGTCGTTAAGGTGGTGATGATTGGCCTGATTCTGGCGTCAGTCGTCACCTGGGCCATCTTCTTCGGCAAAGGGGCGGAAATCCTCGCCAGTAAGCGTCGCCTCAAACGCGAACAGCAGCAGCTGGCGGAAGCCCGCTCTCTCGATCAGGCCAGCGATATCGCCAGCGCCTTTGAGGCGAAAAGCCTCACCACCCAGCTTATCAATGAAGCGCAGAACGAACTCGAACTCTCCGCCGGCGCCGAAGACAATGAAGGCATCAAGGAACGAACCGGTTTCCGCCTTGAACGCCGCGTCGCGGCCGTCGGTCGCCATATGGGGCGCGGCAACGGCTACCTGGCCACCATCGGCGCCATTTCGCCGTTCGTGGGCCTGTTCGGGACCGTCTGGGGCATCATGAACAGCTTTATCGGCATCGCTCAGACCCAGACCACCAACCTTGCGGTGGTGGCGCCGGGCATCGCGGAAGCGCTGCTGGCGACGGCCATCGGCCTGTTCGCCGCCATCCCGGCGGTGGTCATCTATAACATCTTCGCCCGCATGATCGGCAGCTATAAGGCCTCACTCGGTGACGTCGCCGCTCAGGTACTCCTGCTGCAAAGCCGCGACCTGGACCTCAGCGCCAGCGGCGTGAAGCCGGTGCGCAGCGCGCAGAAATTACGGGTAGGTTGATCGGCTATGGCGATGCGTCTTAATGAAAATCTGGACGATAACGGCGAAATGCATGAGATCAACGTGACGCCGTTTATCGACGTCATGCTGGTTCTGCTGATTATCTTTATGGTGGCCGCGCCGCTGGCGACGGTCGACGTGAAGGTGAATCTGCCGGCCTCCTCCAGCCAGCCGCAACCGCGACCGGAAAAACCTATCTACCTGTCGGTGAAGGCGGATAAGAGCATGTTCCTCGGCAACGACCCGGTGACCGAAGCGAATATGATTAACGCCCTGGATAGCCTGACCGCCGGCAAAAAAGATACCACCGTCTTCTTCCGCGCGGATAAAACCGTCGATTACGAGACGATGATGAAAGTGATGGATACCCTGCATCAGGCGGGATATCTCAAGATCGGGCTGGTGGGCGAAGAGACCGTCAAAGCCAAATAACCCGATGCTTTTCCTGAAAAGGCTGGCCGCGCGCCGGCCTTTTTTATTGTCGTCTGCCAGCGAAGTGTTGGCCTGGCGTTGCCATCACGTTATCTGTCTGGGATATAATGTCGCTTCTTTTTGTTAACTGACAGGATCTTATGGAACGCTTTCTGGAAAATGCTATGTACGCCTCGCGCTGGCTGCTGGCGCCGGTTTATTTTGGCCTCTCGCTCGGTCTGATTGCGCTGACCATCAAATTTTTTCAGGAGATCTTCCACATACTGCCGCATATTTTTAGCGTCAGTGAGTCGGATATGATTCTGACCCTGCTGTCGCTGGTGGATATGACCCTGGTGGGCGGTTTGCTGGTGATGGTGATGTTCTCTGGATATGAAAATTTTGTCTCGCAGCTGGATATTAACGAGGGTAAAGAAAAACTCAGTTGGCTGGGCAAAATGGACGCGACTTCGCTGAAAAATAAGGTTGCCGCCTCCATCGTGGCGATCTCCTCTATTCACCTGCTGCGGGTGTTTATGGATGCGAAAAACGTCCCGGACAATAAGCTGATGTGGTACGTGATTATCCACCTGACCTTCGTGCTGTCGGCCTTTGTGATGGGCTACCTCGATCGTCTGACCAAAGTGAAACACTAATCCCTTCTCTCCCGGCGGTGGCAGCTGCCGGGCTTTTTTCTCCCCGTTTCTGCTTTACTGCGCTGGCGTATGTCCGGGCTTCTGCTTTGCTTAAAAGGCGATAAACAACGGAGGCAGGGTGATGACGCGATTAACGGCCAAAGATTTCCCGCAGCAGCTGCTTGAGTATTATGACTACTATGCCCACGGTAAAATCAGCAAACGCGAGTTTCTCCAGCTGGCGGGGAAATATGCCGTCGGCGGGATGACCGCGCTGGCGCTGTTTAATCTGCTGAAGCCCGACTATGCCCTGGCAGAGCAGGTACCGTTCACTGACCCGGATATCCGCCCGGAGTATATTCATTATCCCTCTCCTGACGGCCACGGCGAAGTGCGGGCTTACCTGGTGACGCCGACGAAAATAGTCGATAAAGCGCCCGCCGTTGTGGTGGTACATGAGAACCGCGGCCTGAATCCCTATATTGAAGACGTCGCCCGGCGGGTAGCGAAAGCGGGGTATATTGCGCTGGCGCCGGATGGCCTGAGCTCCGTCGGCGGCTATCCGGGGAATGATGATGAAGGCCGCGCGCTCCAGCAGAAAGTCGATCCCGTGAAGCTGATGAATGATTTTTTTGCGGCGGTCGCGTTTATGGCGAAGCATCCGCAGGCGACGGGGAAGGTCGGTATCACCGGTTTTTGTTACGGCGGCGGCGTCAGCAACGCGGCGGCGGTCGCCATTCCGGAGCTGGCCTGCGCGGTGCCGTTTTACGGCCGCCAGCCGCCGCTGAAGGAGGTCGATAAAATTCAAGCGCCGCTGCTGCTGCACTATGCCGGCCTCGATAGCGGCATTAATGAAGGCTGGCCTGCCTATGAACAGGCGTTGAAGGAACACCATAAAGTCTACGAGGCCTATCTCTATCAGGGCGTGAATCACGGCTTTCATAATGATTCTACGCCGCGCTACGATCGGGCTGCGGCGGATCTGGCCTGGCAACGCACGCTGGCATGGTTTGATAAGTATTTACGCTAACGCAAACGTCATAAATAGCACTACCGCTCGCTCAAAAAAACGCTATATAATTTATTATATAACGATTGGGAGAGCTTGATGGAAAATCATTTTGGCAAAGGCTTAATGGCGGGGCTACAGGCATCCTATGCTGATACCGCCGCGCATGCGGCGAATTTTTGCGCCGACTATAAACGCGGGTTTGTGCTTGGTTACTCGCACCGCATGTTTGAAAAAACCGGCGACCGCCAGCTCAGCGCGTGGGAGGCGGGGATCCTGACCCGTCGCTATGGCCTTGACAGAGATATGGTGATGGACTTCTTCAAAGAGAGTGGTTCCTCGACCGCGATGCGCTACTTTATGGCGGGCTATCGGCTGGAAAGCTAACAACCGGAGGCGGTTGCCTCCGGTGGGTCAGAGCGTTACGCCTGGCGCTTATCTTCCGTTTGGGTGTCAAAGTCGCGGGCGTCGTGGCGCTCATGCAGCTGCTCATTGAGCGGGCCGTTGGTGCGGTTCACGATGCGTCCCCGCTTGACCGCCGGGCGGTTGCCCACATCCTGCGCCCAGCGCAGCACGTTTTTATAGCTCCCGGCGTCGAGAAACTCCGCTGCGTTATAGACATTGCCCAGCACGACGTTGCCATACCACGGCCAGACAGCCATATCGGCGATGGTGTACTCCTCGCCGGCTACATAGCGACCACGGGCGAGCTGTTTGTCCAGCACGTCGAGCTGGCGTTTGGCTTCCATCGTAAAGCGGTCGATCGCGTACTCGATCTTCACTGGCGCATAGTTATAGAAGTGGCCGAAGCCGCCGCCGAGGAACGGTGCCGCGCCCTGCAGCCAGAACAGCCAGTTAAGGGTTTCAGTGCGACCGGCAGGATCTTTCGGCAGGAAGAAACCAAATTTTTCCGCCAGATAGAGAAGAATGTTGCCGGACTCAAATACCCGGGTCGGCGGCGTGGTGGAATGGTCGCTGAGGGCCGGGATCTTCGAGTTCGGGTTGATCTCGACAAAGCCGCTGGAAAACTGATCCCCTTCGCCAATGCGTATCAGCCAGGCGTCGTACTCCGCGCCGCTGACGCCTAACGCCAGCAGCTCCTCCAGCATGATCGTCACCTTCTGGCCGTTGGGCGTGCCGAGTGAGTATAGCTGGAGCGGATGGGTTCCCACCGGCAGGACGCGTTCATGAGTCGCGCCGGAAACGGGACGGTTGATGTTGGCGAACGCGCCGCCTCTGTTTTGCTTCCATTCCCACACTTTTGGTGGCTGGTAGTTTTGCTCTGACATGCTGGTTTGCCTTTTTCGTGGATGTACAAAAAGTGTAGCAGGTGACCTCAGGCCATAATCCGCGCGGCCCACACGCTGACATCATCGCCGCTGCCCAGATCCGGCTGCACCAGGCCATTGACCATAAAGGTCGGCGAGACATGGATGCCGTTCTGGCGGGCATATTTACTGTGCCATTTGATCACGTCCTGCAGCTCCGGGCGGGCAAAGGCGGCCCCCAGCAGCACGTGACTGTAGCGCTCAATGCGTTCAATGATTTGCTGCGGGGTGGCATTCATGTTCGGCCCGCTGCAGTGATCGGTAAACTCAAACTCTTCCCGATGGTCTGCCACGGCCTGCATCACCTTATGCGCCTGCTCTCTGCCATGCGGCAGGGTGGACGCGGCGAGGATGCAGCGGACAATCACCCCAGAGAACAGATGCCACGGCTGCGATTGCAGCCGTATCTTGATGGTGACGTTATCGGCGCCGACCTCATCGAGCAGATCGTCGAGTTTATTAAACGCGCGGACAGAGTAGGGGCAGGTGGGCTCAAGGAACACCTCAAACGTCCGCGGGCCGAGTCCCCAGACCAGCGGTTGGGCATTCAGATGCGAGGGTGTGCTCATTGTCGACTCCTGATGTTGCGTTGTTTTTTGTTATATCACCGATAACGATATCACTTCTGCTTCCGGCTGCAGGGTTATTTTCCTTAACGGCACGATTAGCGAAACGAATGAGTGGTATCATCGTTACACCTCTGTCTGGTAAGTGCCTGCGGCAGGATAAGAAGAGGGAGTTTTGTTTCGCCAACTGCCCGGGCTGCATTAATTTGAGGTCAGGCTAAATGAGCAAAGGATCGACAAGCAGTGACGCCCCGTTTGGGACATTGTTAGGCTACGCGCCCGGCGGCGTGGCAATTTATTCATCGAATTACAGTAGCTTAAATCCACAGGATTATCCGGATGACGCGACGTTTCGCAGCTACATCGGCAATGAGTATATGGGGCATAAATGGCAGTGCGTGGAGTTTGCGCGCCGCTTTCTGTTCCTGACCTACGGGTTTGTCTTTACCGATGTGGGGATGGCCTATGAAATCTTCTCCCTGCGCTTTCTGCGCGAAGTGGTCAATGACAACATTCTCCCGCTTCAGGCCTTCGCCAACGGCTCCCGTCGTCCGCCGATCGCTGGTTCGCTGCTGATCTGGCAGAAGGGCGGCGAGTTCAAGCACACCGGCCATGTCGCGGTGATCACCCAGCTTGTCGGCAATAAGGTGCGTATCGCCGAGCAGAACGTCATTCACTCGCCGCTGCCGCAGGGCCAGCAGTGGACCCGCGAGCTGACCCTCGAGGTCAACGCCGGCCGGTACACCATCAAAGATACCTTTGCCGATACCGAAATTTTAGGCTGGATGATCCAGACCGCCGATACCGAACACAGCCTGCCGCAGCCGGTACTGCCGGGTGAGGCGATGGCGATCAAGGGCGCGCGGCTGCCGAACAACGGCCAGTTCCGCGGCAAATGGCTGAACGAGAAAGATCCGCTGCAGAAAGCCTACGTGGCGGCCAACGGCCATTTTATCAATCAGGATCCTTATCAGTATTTCACTATCAGCGAAAGCGCCGAACAGGAGCTGATTAAAGCCACCAACGAGCTGCACCTGATGTATCTGCACGCCACCGATAAGGTGATGAAGGATGATAACCTGCTGGCGCTGTTCGATATCCCGAAAATCCTCTGGCCGCGTCTGCGTCTCTCCTGGCAGCGCCGGCGTCATCATATGATCACCGGGCGCATGGATTTTTGCATGGACGAGCGCGGGCTGAAGGTATACGAGTACAATGCCGACTCCGCCTCCTGCCATACCGAAGGCGGGCTGATCCTCGAGCAGTGGTTGAAGCAGGGCTACTATGGCACTGGTCACAATCCGGCGGAAGGTCTGCTCGATGAGCTGGCGGGAGCGTGGAAACACAGCCGGGCGCGGCCTTTCGTGCACATCATGCAGGACAAGGATCTGGAAGAGAACTACCACGCGCAGTTTATCCAGCGTTCGCTGACCCAGGCCGGTTTTGAGAGCAAAATTCTCTTTGGCCTCGATGAACTGCGCTGGGATGCGGCCGGCCAGCTGATCGACGCCGACGGGCGGCTGGTCAACTGCGTCTGGAAAACCTGGGCATGGGAAACCGCCATTGAGCAGGTGCGCGAAGTCAGCGCCGATGAGTACGCGGCGGTGCCGATTCGTACCGGGCATCCGCAGAATGAGGTGCGACTGATTGACGTCCTGCTGCGTCCTGAAGTATTGGTATTCGAACCCCTGTGGACGGTGATCCCGGGCAACAAAGCGATCCTGCCGGTGCTGTGGTCGCTGTTCCCGCATCATCGCTATCTGCTGGATACCGATTTTGTGGTTAACGACGAGCTGGCGAAAACCGGCTATGCCGTGAAGCCCATTTCCGGACGCTGCGGGAACAATATCGACCTGATCGGGCCTCAGGATGAGGTTCTGGATAAGACCAGCGGCCAGTTTGTCGATCGCAAGAATATCTACCAGCAGCTGTGGTGCCTGCCGAAAGTGGATGGCAAGTATATCCAGGTGTGCACCTTTACCGTCGGCGGTAACTACGGCGGTACCTGCCTGCGCGGCGATTCGTCGCTGGTGGTGAAAAAAGAGAGCGACATAGAGCCGCTGATCGTATTGAAAGACAAAGCGTGACGTGCTGACCCCGGATAGCGGCTCCTGCCCTGTCCGGGGAGAGCGCAGAGACACGAACAAGGATAGCCCGGACTGGTAAGCGCCGCCGGGGAACACCTGCAACAAAGCCAAGATAATTAACACAACAACAAGACAGAAAAGGAAAATAGTATGCACGATCGGCGTCTCGCCGCCCGCGCGGGTGAACTCAAGCCCTCCGCCGTCCGCGAACTTCTCAAGCACAGTAAACTGCCGGGCGTGATCTCGCTTGGCGGCGGCATTCCGGCCCCGGAACTGTTTGATACCGAAGGCCTGGAGCTGGCGGTGCAGAAGGTGATGAGCGAGCGTTTTCATGACGCATTTCAGTACGGTCTGACGGAAGGCTACCCGCCGCTGCGTCAGGCGGTGAGTGAAATCTGCCACTCCCGTGGCGTGACCTGTTCAGCCGCTCAGGTCTATATCACCTCCGGCTCCCAGCAATCGCTGGATATCGTTGCCCGCACGCTGCTCGATCCAGGCGATACTATCGTCGTTGAGCGACCCACCTATCTGGCGGCGCTGCAGGTGTTTCAGCTGGCGCAGGCCAATATTCTCAGCGTCGATACCGATGATGACGGGATGCTGGTGGAGCAGCTGGCTGACCTGCTGGAGACCACCCGCGTCAAAGCTGTTTACCTGGTGCCGACGTTCGGCAACCCCGGCGGTAAAACGCTGAGCGAGGCGCGTCGTCGCCGGCTGGTCGAGCTGGCGAAAAAATATGACTTCGTCATTCTGGAAGACGATCCCTACGGTGAAATTAGCTTTACTGACGCCGTGCGACGCCCGCTCTATCAGCACGCTGTTGAGCTGGGCTGTGAAGATCAAGTGGTTTACACCTCGACGTTTTCAAAGATCCTCGCGCCGGGGATGCGTATCGGCTGGATCGTCATGCCGGACTGGCTGGCGCAGCAGACGGTGATCGTGAAGCAGGCGGCGGATCTGCATACCAATATGCTGTCGCAGGTGATCACCGCGGAATACCTCAGCCTGAACCGGCTGGATAACCAGATTGCGTTGATTCGCGAAGACTATCGCAAGAAGTGCGTGGCGCTGGCCGATGCGCTGGAAAGCCGCCTTGGCGAGCACCTGGAATTCAGCCGCCCGCAGGGGGGGATGTTCCTGTGGGCGCGTTTCCGCTATCCGTTCGATACCATGGAATGGATGAAGAAAACGCTGGAAAACGGCGTGGTATACGTTCCGGGGGAAGCGTTTTATCACGATAATCCGGATACCCGTACCCTGCGTCTTTCCTACTCAACGGTGTCGGAAGCCGGGCTGCTGACCGCCGTTGAGCGGCTGGCGGCCTCCCTGTAACGGTCCTGCTGTGCGCCGCTTAGCGGCGGCGCATCCTCTTCGCTTCAATAGCGAGAGGGAGTGACGCTAGCGTTCAGCGCTGGGGTCACTCCGTATCGACGATGCGATCATCCAGCCAGACCAACATCAGCGCTGCGAGAAAAGCCACCGCAAAGGTACCAATAAACAACCACATAGATGTCCCTCACGGGTTAATTATTTTGCTGATTTTACCGGAGAACGATCGTTTCGGTCGGAGATGGAGATTTTTGTCCCAGCCGAATGGCTGGCGAGAGAGAAAAAGTCATCGGCATCAATATCGAAGTTAAGAATAATTTCCCTGTATTCCCCACCGTTAATTAACGCTTTGGCTTCTTTAACACTACTGGCAATAATGACAGGCATCAGTTTTATCTCATTTTGAAAACTGAGAAGCAAAATAAGAGTTAGTTCGTACCAGATCAACTACTTTTTATCGTATACGATTGCAGAAAAAAACGTCCTCCTGTGGCTCGGTGATAGAGGAGGATTTTGTGACAGCGATCGGCTCGTCAACAGCGGGATCTTATCGGGCGCTGTGACGGGCTGCGGTTTCGCCAGCCCGCCGGGATTATTTACCCTGCTGTTTTGCTCGTAATATCTCGCCACAGCGCTGCTGGTCCTGACGCAGCGCCTGCTGTTCCTGCGGGCTGAGCTGATGCCAGGTGTCCAGCATCCGCTGCCCCAGCGCCGGCAGGTAATGTGCTTTATGCAGCGCGTAGTCAGAATTCCCCCCCTCGACGATGTTTTGCATATCGTGGAGGAACTGGCGGCTGTCGTCATGATCGATCACGCAAAATACCGCCCGGTAGTAAGCTTCGTCTTCCTCGGTGTAATGCGGAGTGAACCACCAGACCAGCAGCACGGTAAGCGCCAGCAGCGGGATAATTAAGGATAATTTTTTCAACTTCAGTTTTTCGGCCGGAGACAATCAGCCGTCAGTGTACCTGCAACAACGTCAGGATGTAAGCGCCGGCCCCGGCGGGCCGGCACTGGCTAGTAGCCGACCGGGTAGATGCGGCCGGTTTGCACCCCTTCAATGCTGCGGCGATAGGCCTGTGCTACGGCGGCGGCGGGAACGCTGGCAAAGCCCGGGAAAAAGTCGCCGTAGGCCGCCAGCGACTCGCTGAGCACGGTGGGGCTGATGAGATTGATGCGGATCCCGCGCGGCAGTTCGCAGGCGGCGGCCCGTACAAAGCCTTCCAGACCGGCGTTGACCGTCGTGGCATTGACGCCCTGAGCAATGGGTTCCTGCGCGACAATACCGCTGACCAGAGTAATCGACCCGCCGTCGCGCAGAAAATGCTGGCCGACCAGCGCCAGGCGAATTTGCCCCAGCAGCTTGTCCTGCAGACCGAGGTTGAACTGGCTGTCGGTCATGGTGCTTAACGGCCCAAAGTGCAGATTGCCGGTGGTGGAGACGATGGCATCTACTTCACCCGTTTGGGCAAATAGCGTCTCGACGCTCTCCTGCGAGGTGATATCCACCTGATAATCTCCCCGGGTGCGGCCGACGCGGATAACGTCATGTCTCTGACTCAGTTCTTCGCTGACCGCGCGACCGATGGTGCCGCTGGCACCGATAACGATAATTTTCATGGCAGACTCCTGATGAGGTGAGAGGCTATTCTTTAATAAAACGGATATCGGATAAACTGGCTAAAAGTTAGAACATTACTAACCAGAGGTTAGCAATATGGATAAGCTGCGAGGGATGGAGACGTTTATTGCCGTGGTGGAGTGCGGCAGCTTTACCGGGGCGGCGTCGCGCCTGGGGCTGTCGGCGGTGATGGTCGGGAAATATATCGCCCAGCTGGAAACCCAGCTGGCGACGCGCCTGCTGGAGCGTAACACCCGACGCCAGAGCCTCACCGACGCCGGGCGGGTCTATTTTGACGAAGCGAAACGGGTGATGGAGCAGGTCTCCATCGCCGAAAGCGCGGTCGAGCGGCTGCGGCTGGCGCCCGCCGGCACCCTGCGGGTGAGCGCGCCCACCTCGTTCGGCGCCAGCGTGATTGCGCCCCTGACCGCCACCTTTCTGCAGGCCTGGCCAGCGGTCCGGGTGGAACTGGATCTGACCAACCGGATGGTCGATCTGGTGGATGAGGGGTTCGACCTGGCGATCCGCATTGGCGAGATCCATCAGGAGGATCTGGTGGCCCGCTATCTGGCGCCCTATCGGATGGTGATCTGCGCCGCACCGGCTTATCTGGCGCGTTACGGAACGCCCGGGAGGCCGGAAGATCTCGCCGATCATCTCTGCCTGTCCCATACGGTCTGGACCGCCCGCAACGAGTGGCGGCTGCCGGGCATGGAGGGGGAAGTGCGCTGGAAGCGCGATGCGGTTTTGCGCTGCAACGATGGCTATGCGCTGCGCCAGGCGGCGATCGCCGGGGCTGGGCTGCTGATGCAGCCGGAGGTGCTGCTGGCCGATGCGCTGGCCAGCGGCAGCCTGGTGCGGGTGCTGGAGGCGTGGACCCCACAGCCGCGGCCCGTGCATCTGCTCTGGCGCCAGGATCGCCGGCCCCTGCCGAAGCTGACGCAGTTTATCGCCCACCTTCAGCAGGGAATGCCTGACGCGCTGGCGACGACCTGCGCGTCGGAATAATCACTCCTCCCGAAGCGCCTGCTGCCAGTCGGCAATCAGATCGTGAGGATCTTCGATCCCGACCGACAGGCGGATCAGCTGCGGCGTGATGCCGTTCGCCAGGCGCTTCTCCAGCGGGATCGAGGCATGGGTCATGCTGAAGGGCTGGCTCACCAGGCTCTCGACGCCGCCCAGACTCTCCGCAAGGGTGAACCAGCGCAGCTTGCTGATGATGCGTTCGGCGTAACCGTCATCGCCTTTCACCACTACCGAAATCATGCCGCCGGGCAGGGCCATTTGCCGGCGCGCCAGCTGATGGTGCGGGTGCGAGGCCAGCCAGGGGAACCAGACTCGCTCTACCTCCGGCTGCTGTTCCAGCCATTCGGCGAGCTGCAGCGCGTTCGCGCTGTGGCGCTCCATCCGCAGCGCCAGGGTGCGGATGCCGCGTAGCGTCAGGAAGCTGCTGAACGGGTCGAGTACGCCGCCTACCGCATTCTGCAGGTAGCCAAGCTTCTCCGCGAGTGCGGCGTTATCGCCGACCACCGCCAGGCCGGCGACGACATCGGAATGGCCATTGAGGTACTTAGTCGCGGAGTGGACCACAATATCAAACCCGTGCTCCAGCGGGCGATGGATCGCCGGCGAGGCGAAAGTGTTATCGGCGACGCTGATCAGGTTATGGCGGCGCGCGATAGCGGCGATAGCGCTGAGATCCGCCAGCTTCAGCAGCGGGTTGGTGGGCGTTTCCACCCAGATCATGCGCGTATCGGGGCGGATCGCCGCTTCAATTCCCGCCAGGTCGTCGGGTTTCACCCAGCTCACCTGCAGACCAGCGCTACGGCGGCGTACGTTTTCCAGCAGGCGGTAAGTGCCGCCATACACATCATCGACCGCCACCAGGTGACTGTCCTTATCCAGCAGCTCCAGCACGGTGGCGATGGCGGCCAGCCCGGAGGCGAACGCGTAGCCGCGCGTACCGTTTTCCAGGTCGGCGATCGCCGTCTCCAGCGCATGGCGGGTAGGATTCCCGCTGCGGGAATATTCATAGCCGGTATGCTGCCCCGGCGCCGGCTGAGCGAAAGTGGAGGTGGCATAAATAGGCGGCATCACTGCGCCGTGGCTGTCGGTGAAGGTTCCGCTATGTACGCTCAGGGTGTGGATAGATGACATAAAAAATTCCTTATTGTGCTACTCGGTTACGCCAGGCGGTCAGTACATCGCTGCGGGTGACCAGGCCAAGAAAACGCGCGTTGTCAGCGATCACCGCCACCAGACCGCGATCGAGAATGGCCTGCAGTTCGCTCTCTGGCGCACGCTTATCGAGAGTTTCAACATGGCGGCTCATCGCTTCGCTGACCGGCAGGGAGAAGCGTTGGCGATCGCCCTGTACGTGGCGGATCAAATCCCACTCATCGACGATGCCGACCACGCGGCCATCCTCCAGAACCGGCAGCTGGGAGATGTCATACAGCCGCATGCGGGTAAAGACCGCGGCCAGGGTGTCGTCCGGCGCGGCCGTGACGGTAGCGCCTTCGTCATGGCGCAGGGCGATAAAATCACTGAGATCGCCCTGTTCGGGGCGGGCGATCAGCCCTTGCTGGCGCATCCAGTCGTCGTTGAACATTTTTGACAGGTATTTATTGCCGCTGTCGCAGGCGAAGGTCACCACCCGCTTCGGACGGCTTTGCGCCCGGCAGTAGCGCAGCGCGGCGCTGAGCAGGGTGCCAGTGGAGGATCCGGCCAGCACACCCTCGACCTGCAGCAGCTGGCGCGCGGTGTGGAACGCTTCGCGGTCGCTGACGCGATAGGCGGTATGCACCCCCTCCAGCCTGGCCAGCGGCGGGATGAAATCTTCTCCAATCCCTTCGACCAGCCAGGATCCCGTTTCGCCGTAGCGTCCGGTATCAACCTGATCGGCAAGGATCGAGCCCGCCGGATCGGCGAGGATAAATTCCGTTTTCGGCGAGTGTTCTGCAAACCAGGCCTGAAGCCCGCCCAGCGTGCCGCCAGAGCCAACGCCGACGACGATGGCGTCGATGTCGCCCTCCAGCTGCTGGAAAAGTTCCGGCGCGGTGGAGGTCGCGTGCGCCAGCGGATTAGCGTCGTTGTTAAACTGATCGATATAAAAAGCCCCCGGCGTTTCATCGGCAAGGCGGCGGGCATAATCCTGGTAATAGGCCGGATGACCTTTATTGACGTCGGAACGGGTGAGCAGCACCGTCGCGCCCAGCGCCCGCAGGTGAAAGATTTTCTCGCGGCTCATTTTGTCCGGCACCACCAGGATCAGGCGGTAATTTTTCTGCGCCGCGATCAGCGCCAGGCCGAGGCCGGTATTGCCGGCAGTGGCTTCGATAATTGTCCCGCCGGGCGCCAGTTTGCCCTGACGCTCGGCTTCGTTAATCATCGACAGCGCAACCCGATCTTTAATTGATCCGCCCGGGTTCTGATTTTCCAGTTTTAAAAACAGACTGCAGGGCCCGGTATCCAGTTTGTGCAACTGGAGCAGGGGAGTATGACCTATCAGGTCGCTCACGGAATGAAACAGTGACATAACCATTTACCCACTCGTTTAAGATATTTTTGCATGGTAGGTCTGTGAAATCGGTAATTTAAAGAACATTTCTCTGTCATTTAGCGCAAAATGGAATATAAGATGCTGTTCAGCCATCCAGAGGGAAAGCAGGGTAGCCGCCTGGGCGGATCGATTGCCAGAAAAGGGCGTTTTTAGCCGCTTTTAACGACAGAATGGCGATTTGAATCAGCGGGTTATCTGATATTTGAAAATGTATTTGCGAAAAGATTCTATGGGGAGAGGCGGTCTGCGCTGGCCGTTAAGTGGCAGCTGGCTCACCAGGAGAAAAGTGCAGCAGAGAATCACGTGTTAGCGTTGTTCGATGAAGAGTCCGGCTACAGAAACGCAAAAACCCGCCTTGTGGGCGGGTTCTTTAAATAGTGGTGCCCGGACTCGGACTAACGCCGCAGGCGTTGAACAGCGCGCGTGTCGCGCTGGCCCCGAAGGGGTGAGCCGCTGCGCGGCGAATAATCGAACGGAGTTCGATGAAGAGTCCGGCTACAGAAAAGCAAAAACCCGCCTTGTGGGCGGGTTCTTTAAATAGTGGTGCCCGGACTCGGAATGGATTTTGTTTTGTAATTGCATTGATTAGAATGGTTTTTATCTTGTTCCATAAACGTTGAGGCCCCCATTAAGGCCCCCTTCTGCAAAGGGTCAAAATTTGATGGTTGAACAGGAACTTTTACATCCATCTGAATACTATTTGATGGCAAGGTATAGTGATCTACTACGGAATCGCAGTGAGCACCATCCATGTTTGAAAATGATACCATAATTTGGTTCCTTACTGTTTAGTGGGCAACGCCCCTGGATAGTGTTTCGCGATAATGTCGTTCAGCTTATCGACCAGCTCCGATCGCCTGAACGTGATATGGACAGTTCCCTTCTGAAAATACTTAATCACAGACATCTCATCCTCATAACGGGTGCTATGCCTGTTCTCATGGATATGGTCGCTTAACCGGCGCGTGACGTCGGCGCGATTGTCGGGGATGGCCTTCCCATCCAGCAGCATCAGCATGCGCTCAAGGTCCGTTAACCGGTCACGCTGCCAGCCCCAGTTCAGACCAAATCCCCACCGGTCATATTTGACAAGCCCCGTCACGATGATTTTCCCGCCAAACCTACAGGGGCTGTTTGTCTTAAAATTCCAGCTCAGACCTTTAAACACGTTAATCACACCTCGTTCAAACACCTCACCTTTATTCAGATGCAGTTGTTCGAATGTGTTGAGAATATTCTCTTCACTGATAGCCGGAATATCGTCTTTCTCCAGGCTGTTGTACCACTCGTCGCGGACCTGTGCGTCCATGAGCGCCAGCATTCCCGAGCGTTGCATCAGATCCCGCCATATACCACGATCGATATTGCGAGTAATGGCTTTCATGGCCGTATCAGTATCCTCCATCAGCCAGCAGTCGTAGCTGTATTGCCGCATTCCCTATTCATTCGCTTTACCACCGCCGATGCTGCGGGTCAGCGTCGAGATATCGTCAAGTTGTTGTATCAGCGTTTCAATCTGTGCAATCGCGAAATTACGTCCGGTGATGATGCGCTCAATACTGGTAGAACAAATCACATCGGTATGGCCGGTTAACACTTCAGGTTCGGTGAGGGTAAGATCTGACATTTTAATTTCCTTTATATAAAGCAAAGCGCCAGCCGGTAAGGGCTGGGGCTTATAGGTGTGTGGTGAGTATGGTTCGGTGGCTAACAGGTTCTGGTCTGTTGCAGAAGCTGAAGATGGCGGAGATTACGAACATCGTTTCGCGCCTGCTCAATCCAGGGCAACAGCACTGCTGAATCCGTCTTGTCTTCGTCGTTGTCGAAAATAATGCCGGTGTTGCAACTGATGTTGTCCTGCAGCCAGCCAATCAGAATGTTGAGAGCCACTTCGGTGGTTAATTCCGGCATGTAAAAACCTTGTGGTGATTGAGGTGGGGTTACCAGTCAAAGGTTGTAAAACTTGGTAGCACTTCGCCAAAGGCATCCAGATGAACAATGCCAGCGGCGTAGCGACGCATAAGCGTCACTAATAACCGACGGCAGGCTTTTGACAGACCGAGGCGTTTGAGGCGTAAGACCGGAAACGACCACGCGCCCAGGTGGAGCAGATAACCCGAGCCGGTATAACTAATCCATTCAGACTCGCCAAAGTCTTCATGCTGGTGTGAAAGGGTAAACAGCAGAGCATTGTCTTCCGCCGTGATATGTGCAGTGCTGCACTGAATGCCGTTCAGGCGGGCAACGGGCGGAATTGGATCTTCAACAATCAATTTCCCCGGTTCGTCAGCAACGAGAAGCGAATAACCGTTCTGGTTCACCACATTGATCAGGTCGGTCAGTTCAATACCGTCAATGTCTACGACGATCCGGCCCATGTTGAGGGCCAGTACGTTGATGGCATCGGCTTCCACCGTCAGGGACAGCTTCATGGTTGCACCTCACGGTATTTGCCGGTGGTGATGTCGGTAACGGCCCTGTAGCTATGACGGGTCATCAGCCCGGTGGCTTTGCGGGCGCGGAGAATATCGATACTGGTGAGAAGCGGCGACTGAGTTTCCGCGTTAAAACCGCGACGATCAGTGCGTACCAGGTCGTATTTCTCCACGATGAAATTCACCGCGTCGCACAGTGAGATACCGGCATCGATATGCTCTTGGATCACACCATCTTTGCCAAATGGCGTGTCGTTGAGCGTCAGACCGTAGTGACGGTCCAGCAGGTGACTCAGGAGGCGCTGCCAGATCGCCACGGGTGACGGGCGTGGCGAAACCTCCCGTTTCGGAGGAACAGGTTGTGTTTGCATAATGGAAACCTTTACTGGTGAGTTAAACGAAGGAAAACTGCCGGGAGGTTTATTCTGTTGTTGCAGGTGTCGGGTAAATTGCGAGATAGACGTACCCGTGCGAGCCGAGGCTGTCGGCCTCGCATATCAGCCCTTTTGCATACAGCGTGACGCAGTGCTGATGACGGGGATTCAGCTCACCGGAAAGCAGCATCAGCTCCAGTTGCTTCAGCAGTAGCGGGAATGCCTGGTCGAGATGGCGTAAATCCGCGTCGCTGAAGGTGCCGGTGATGCTGGCGCGGTCGTTCAGGTAATGCAGCCGGTTGCCCTCCTGCACCAGACGTGCGCCAAAACAGGGGGTGATATCGCGTTTAAGCCCCCACCAAGGGGCGGCGATATCGTGGTTTACAGGCGGTATTGTATTCGACAATTTTAGCCTTCCTTAAACGTGAATTAATTCAGCGTAACGCTGCGTAATACGACGTACGGGCCGTTGCGGTCCTGACGGTGTTCTGCGAAGACGGCGAGCACGCCGCTGATATCCTGCACTTCCCGACCTGCGTAGTGGCAGATGCTGCCGGACCATGTGTATTTGCCGGCACAGAAGCGAAACAACCGGGACTGCGGATGCTGGCGGTATATCGCCATCGCCTGGCGTTTGCTGATGATTTTCATCGTTATTCTCTCCTTAAAGCCACCCTCTCTCAGCAAACGAGACGATCTCCATGCCGCCCACCACCAGGTGATCAAGCAGTCGGATATCAACCAGCTCCAGCGCCTGCTGAATACGCGTAGTGACCTGACGATCTGCATTGCTGGGTTCGGCAAGGCCTGACGGGTGGCAATGCGCCACAATGACAGCGGCACAGTTATGCTTCAGACCGGCCTTAACCACCTCGCGGGGATGGACCTGCGTATGATTGATGGTGCCGGTGAAGAGCGTTTCGTGGGCTATCAGACGATGCTGGTTATCGAGGAAGAGTACAGTGAATACTTCACGCTCCAGTGAGGCGAGTTGCAGACGCAGCCAGTCACGAACGGCGGTGGTGGAGGTAAAGGAGGCGCCGGGCTCGCGTAACTGGCGTTCCAGCAGGGTCAGCGCACGTCGGATAGTGCGCTGTGCGGCGGGAGATATTCCCCCGCTGTCGGGGGGGCAAGGGGTTATATTCATTGGCTTTTCCTTTATGTTGACCCGTCCGGGATTGATGTGTTGTACAGTTTCACGGCAACGACGAACTCGTCGTGCTGGGATTCAAACCATGACCAGATAGGGAAGAGAGAGGTGCCCGTCAGAAAATGCAGGAAGAGTTCGTCGGTCACAACGTCTCCGTCCTCATCCCTGACCGTTATTTTCCCCAGCGCATCCCACAGGGTATTCAGGTGAGACAGTTCATACGACATGGCGGGATGCTCAGTCGATGATGTGCATGATGGCGCTGCATTCCGGGTGACTGAGCGCGTAATCCCGCAGGCGGTAGTAGTGCTCCGTCATGGCATCGCATTCGGTGCGCATGGCATGGTGGCTGTAAGTCATCAGACAGACGGCAATCCCCGCAGCGTCGGCACTGAGTTCACCGCCGTTGCCGTTCATAGTGTTGAACAGCGACCACGGTTCATTGTTCTCCGCTTCCGGGGCCATAAACGCACCACCGTTGCTGAGCGTATAAAAATTCCAGATACCGCCGTTGTAGTCGGCGCAGAAACGGTCCATCCACGCGAAGACCGTCGGCTCAAGGATTATCCACTGCGGTATGCTGCCGAAGTACTGCGGCCAAAAGCCGATGCGCTGCTCGTCCTGTACGAGGGTGGCGGTCAGCGCTGGCGCAGAACCGGCAGGTTGTGGCGGTAACGGAAGGGTATCGTGAAGGTTAATAATGTCGGTCATGTTAGTTTTTCCTTGTTTATTTATCGGGTTGGGGATGCTGGTTCAGCAGGAGTGACGGGCAGGACTGCGCATAGCCATCTTCATCGCACCGTGAGGGCCAGATGCTGTCAGATACAGACAGTCGGCACAGGCTGAGCTCGCCGGGACGGTAGCAAAGATGTCTGCACCAGGCGCAGAGGTCATCGTCGGAGATGGAACGGCAGCCGGACTGGTTTTGCAGGGAAACGGGCCAGACAGCCGTCAGACGGGTATTTGCAGGAATGTGCTGCATCAGCTCAGTGCCTGCTGCAGTTCTTCGGCCATCACCCAGAGCGCGCGGTTGAGTTTGATATCCCCGTCGATACCGTTAACCGCACGAGTGTGGGTACGTTTACCCTGTGCGGTGCGTCCGCTCAGCCCGCCTTTCAGCAACGATTCCTGAATGCGGTTATAAACGGTCCACAGGTCGTCCTGATGGTCCTCATACCGTCGCGGTGTCAGTATCTGCGCTGCGGTCACCGGCTGATATTCTTCACCAAAGCGGTATGTCAGTGCGGCGTTCGCCAGGGCATGTTGCGCGGGTGCTGGTAGTCGAAGTGACTGCATGGCCTCGCGCTTTTCTTCCACCCGATCAAAGACACCGAGCACTTCATAAGCCCCCTCAATCACTTTCCCGGCCACATCGCCACGATGCGGTACACGAATTTCACCGAACGACTGTCCGCAGACGAGCCCGTTGGTGCAGATGGCTCTGAACAGCCCCGGCAGCATCTGGTATGAGCTGCTACCATCGTGCGAGTTAAGCAAAATGATTTCGGGAACCTGCTGGCCGGTTATCTGACCGGTACGACGCAGGCGCAGCAGATGTTTGGTGTGCTCCCGGCGGTCAGGGTCGCGTACGCGTGACTGGCAGGCGAAGAAGGGTTCAAAGCCTTCGCGTTGAAGATTTTCGAGCAGAGTAATGGTGGGTATGTAAGCGTATTTTTCGCTCCTGGAACCGTGGCGATCTGCACTGAATACGCTGGGAACGACCTGCATCAGTTCTTCGCGGGTTAACGGACGATCGCGACGGATCTGGTTTGTCCGTCCAAAGCGGCTGGCTAGTCTCATGGTAAATTCCTTATTGTTGATTTAACGGCATAAACAAAACAGCCATGCTCCTGTGGGAGCATGGCTTTTTTGTGTGGTCGCTATTGGGTTAAGCTGTGGTGTGTCAGTGTTTGGGGATCCCGTGGCTGAGCAGATAGCGGTTAAGCCATTCCCCGGCACTGGCTTCAAAATTCCAGGCCCGCCAGATTAACGTCCCCTCGCTGTCGCGAATAACCAGCCGAAAGTGCGTACCCTGGTCATCTTCTATAGTGACGTTGTGGTAAAGCGTGACCACGGCTTCAGCCTGTCGGCGGGTGAATTGCCCTGGCGGTAACGACGTATCGTCAGTGACTTGCATATTCAGTTCCTGATGAATGGCATAAAACAAAATGCCCCGCTCAGTGAGCAGGGCATCAGTGGGTTAAGTGTGTGGCAATAAGCTGCAGTATCTGTTCCATGAGCGCTGTGATTAAGGCACCTGCGAGCAGGGTTGCCGCCTGTCTGGCGATGTAAATACTGTCTTCGTCATAGCCTTCTTCGCGGAAGTGGTCTTCCACAAACTGCTGCGCCCGGCTGCTGGCGCACCACGTCAGCACCTGACGCAGGGTGTTGAGCACGATTTTCAGTAATGTCATTGGGTCAAATCTCAGAGGGGGGATCCGGATGAATCTGGGGCACACAGGAATGCCCCGGCCGGATAATAAGAGGAGAGCTGCGTTACTGCGGTGACGGAGACTCCGGCGGCACAGGGGCCTGACCATGAATAATGCGGTGCTTCGCCAGTGCCTGCGGCATATCGTTGATGCAGTATGTAATGTAGAAGACGTTGAGCACCACGGTATAAAACGCATTCATCTTCAGGTCAAACCGGAAGGTGTTCAGCGCATAGTGTCGCAGTGCTGCTCTGGCCTTAAAGGCCCAGACGATGTACATCACGCCGCAGGTGAGCGACAGAATGCCGCTTAAGGCCAACAGTGTATCGCTGCCCGTGTAGTAGCCCGCCAGGTCCGGTGAGGCCATCACGCCGAACTGTCGTCCGAGCCCAAAACAGACGGCGAGCCAGATGATAAACAGATTGCCGCAAACCGGATATCCGGTGGTGTCGCTGATAATCTGCTGTTTTCGGTACAGCCACAGTAACGGCCAGATGCCGCAGGTGGCGACGGTGAGTAGAACAAAATGCAGGGTTGGCGTCGTCAGTCGCTGGCTGAGTGTCGAAATGTCGGTCATATCGTATTGTCCTTGATTGATTTTGCTGTAAACCGGGGATGCGCCGGGTTACCCGGCGGTCAGTGTCGTGCATTCGGGCATATCAGCCAGAACCTTGTGAACGTTTCCAGCCGAAGGGGTAAAGTGCCCCACCTGTTTGTCGTTGACGTAAATCTCAAACGACGTTGCTTTTCTGATGGCATCAATGAACGACAGCCAGGCGTTGTCGCCGTTACGCCAGCCCAGAGAGGACGGCAGGGGGAACGTCTGGTCATCCGTGACGACGGTGATGGCGGTTTTCTCATCCTGTGAATCGGCACCGCTGCCGTCAGGCAGGGTGAGCATGACGTGATGCTGCAGGATATTCTGGTCGTCAGGGTTGCCGGTGCAGTTCAGGTTCATCATCACGTTTTCCGGGCTGGTGATGATGTACTCGGTGACGCCCATACCGAAGCCACTGCTCCACATATTGGGGACCGCCTGTGCCGTGATGGCAAAGGTCAGTAATCCTGCTGACAGGATGGCGTGCATGAATCGCATGGTATTTTTCCTTCTCAGTCAAAAATGTTGTTGGGGGGCAGCCGTGTTACATGAGTTGTTTACCCACGACGATAAGTCCGGCCAGCCAGCCGATATACTGTGGGCCCACAAGCCAGAACAGACGGGCCTTGAGTAATCCGGTCATTCCTTCGCGGGTGTATACCGCATCCGGCATCAGCCATTGTCGAAGAGCAGCACCGACCGTCATACCGGCTCCGGGCCCAAGCGTCATCCAGAACAGATATTCCATTCCCTGACCAAAACTGCGTATCTCGCCGGTACTCCCGAACACGTTAAACAGCACGACCACAAGCGCGATGGCGAAGGCAATCGCGAAATATTTAATGACAAGCGCCATGTTCAGATTTCCTTATTTTCTGCACTGCTGAGCAGCGCTCAGCATGTTGTCCATGAAGCGCGGGGGGACATAACCGTATTGCTGGTTCATTTTCTCCAGCTCCCCGTGCGTATATTTCGTTTTGAGGTCATCCCGGATACATCCGCAGACGGCGGTAGTACCGCCGCCTGATTTGCATCCCCGGATAAACTCGCGTTCATTTTTGTCGCCACAGCCGCTCAGGGTTACGGCAGACAACATCAGGGTGAAGAGCAGCAGAGGGCCTTCGACAGGTTTCACGATTTGACTCCTTTGGGTCTGGATGGATGTTCAGGGTGTTGTTCCCTGAAGGTGTGAATGACATCACTGATAAAGCGAAAGTGGGGCAGTGCGCTGATAAATCCCTCTTCAGTAATGAGCGAACTGATTTCGCTCCGGCGACGGAAGGTTTGCTCTGAGAGTGAGGCCGAGATAATGTCTTCCAGCCGGAACACCCGAAGGCTCCCCCGGCAACAGACGACCAGATACCAGTGCTGATGCCGGTAAATCAGGCGGTAAGGCTCCTGCTCATCGTGACGGACACCGCCGACCAGCAGACTGACCACCCGGTGATGACAAATGGCTTCGGCCAGACGATGAAAACTGTCAGCCTGTGTCCATGCTGGCGGTAAGTCGTGCCAGATAAAGCAGGGTGAGGTGCCCGTTTCATTCATCAGCAGGTGCATCAGTTGCCGGTTCTGCGACGGGATAATGCGTGCGATACCGGTACTGCGGGCAAAGGAAACGGCCCCCGGAGAGTGATCACGCGTGGCGCTCTCACTGAGCCGATACGTGCCGTTCTCCCCGATAATGTCGAGGTGGACCAGCCGTTGATGTAAGTCACGACGCAGGGTGCGTATCGATACACCAAACTCACCGGACAGTGTCTGAAGGGTCAGCGTTTCTCCGGCCATTAACCGGCTGATAATGACCGACAATCTGACGGCCAGCCGGTCGTAGCGGGCCTCTTCATCGGGTCGTTGCATGGACGCTCCGTGTGCGATAAATAGGTTGATATTTCATGCGGTTATTATGCGGGCGGGGAGGGACACGTTATGTCCATCCCCCGTAATGGCGGAAAAGAAAAAGTAAAATTCATCTTTCAGTAAACAGGAGAATTAACAAAGGGTTAGTGCCAGGTAGCTGAAATGACGACAGCATGCTGACACGCCCTGTCATCAGTCGTGCCGTAGCGAGTACGGTCAGCGGCTCAGGCTTTGTGCAGGATGGGCTGACCCTTATTAACGTTACGGTGCACTGAAGATATGCTCGCACTGCGTGCAGCCGTATTCATCAAAGACGGTACCGTCCAGTTGTTCTCCGGCCAGAGAGCCTGCCACCGCACCAGCACAGGCGCCGGACAGAAAACCAATGAGGCCTCCGGCTATCGTACCGACAACCGGAATGACTGAACCTATCAGCGCACCGGTGGAGGCTCCTTCAAGCCCGGCAATGCCTCCGGCTGTTGCGCCAATGACCCCACCCGTCTTTTTACCCACATGGCGCAGTCGTATGTTTTGCGAACCGCAATTCGGACAATGCATTTCTTTCTCCCTTATTACTGGCAATAAATAGCCGCCTTCATGAGCTGGCGGACCGTGTATCAGAGAGACCTGGGTACCGGAACAGAAAGCATAGCTGTGACTTAGCGCGAGAAGCATACGCACGGGTATTTTGTGGGACAGTTGACCCGGGAGAAGGAATAACGACGGTAACAGGGTATCGGGACCCCGTTTGTTCTTACTGGACACATTAACCTCCGTGAGTGAAATAACAAAACGGCAGCACTTCTGCTGCCGTTCTCACACCGGTAATATAGGTCTGAAATTATTTTGAATGTCATTTCTGGTCTGTATTACTGCCTCCGCTCACCTTGTTTTTAGCGCAAAGCCCTCACTCACCACCACAGGTTTTTCGGTAATGGTCATTAATCAGCATTTCCAGCATATCACTGATGCGAACTCCGCTACGTTCTGCCATAAAGTCCAGTCGAGTTTTTGTTTCGTTCTTCAGGTACGTATTGAGTGCTTTTTTATCGGTACGGGACTGACGTAATTTTTGCTGGTTCCAGGCTTTATTCAGGTTCAGAAGGAATAAACGCTTTGTATCCGGTGCATCGTCCCATAAGTCGATCGCCGTGCGCAGGGCTAAATTGCGTTCAGAATGACTCAGGGGGGTAAACCAGGTACTCATTCCTGGCGTTGAAATATTTAATGAGAGCCCGATAGTGGGCGCATTTCTTTCTTCCTGAAGCGATTTGAGGCTGTTCCATGCCCACAGTACCGCGTCTTCTTCATTAGGTAACCATTTCAGCGGAGCTGGTTTGCTGTAAATATTTTTCCACTGGTCTTTCAGCCTGTCCATGACCTGGCGCTTGAGATGATTTACCGGTGGGGTCGGAATAATAATGTTGTCGAAAAAAGAGATGATAATATTAATTCTTTCCTGGTGGCTTGTCGGAGATACACTCAGATTCATTCGCTGATACCAGTTCTTTCCGAACTCTGCATTTGCTGGTTTGTCAATACCAAGTTCGTAGTCTCCGGCCTTGCAAATATACGCCCATAACCAGAATGTTGCCCGTTCATCCTGTTCTAGCCAGTCAAAACTTTCCAGCGGAAGGATGTTTTCATCACGGGCTGTTTCCATATCAGAAAAAAGTCTTGCCCGCTGTTCTGCATTCGGTATGAACTGATTAATCAGTTTGTTGAGTGCCTGTCGACAACTTTCTGCATCCTGGTGAGGAATGTCACGGGTGTTAATTATTTTATTAACACCCAGCCACCCGGCATAAAAAGCACAGACTCTCAGGTCACGGGTTTTTATAAGATGTTGTCTGCCATTGTCGTAATGTACAACCATTGTGGATACCTGTAATCGTAAACTACATAGTAGTGGTTATGGTGGTGATTGTTGTAGCTACACAGTATCACGATGATGGTTTTATCGTCACTTAAAAACACATCTGGTAGTCATCGTGAGGTTTTATTGTTGATTTATACTGGTTTTGACAAGGTTTTACCATGGTTTTAAAGTTGTCATTTTCTTTGTTTATCTCTCAGATGCTTCTCTGTTTACTGGATGAGTATCGTCTCAATAGGTTATCTTGTTCTCCTGCATGCTTTCGTTTTCATCCCCATCATGGTGCCTGGTTCGCTTCAGGGGGCATTTCTGGTATCAGGTCGGGCTGCCATGAGGTATTTCCATTTTGTTGCTCATAATCAGGATTGAGGGCTTCTGCGGGCAGTGATGATACGGGGTTAATTTGATTGAGGTTATTTGATATGACGTGGTGTCTATTTTCATGTTATTGAAAAAAGATAATTCCAGAGTAACTGATGCAGGCGTTTGTTGTAGGTAAGTGCTGTCTGGCGTGGTTATCTTCATAGCTATTGTTATGCCTGGCGTGTTGGATTGGTATTAATATATTAAAGAAGGGGTCTTATCATTTGTAACAGTAATCGATGATGTGTTATCAGTAAGTGGGTTATGCCTGGGAGGTATTATTATCTGAAGGTATTCACTAAGGGGATAGTACTATTGGATGGTATCCATTGAGCAATCATTGCCATCAGGTAAGAAATACACCATTCAATGTAGTCACAACCTGAATGTTTAGCACTCATTAAAAATCTATCATTAAGAAAACAGAATTGAATTGAGTCGATATTACCATTGACTAGTCCTCGTCAGGATAAAAGTGAAGATGATTAACATCAGTAATCTAATAATCATAACGACAGGGTGGTTACTGGTTAACAGTAACGTTTTGGGTGAATGGTCATGCCTGAAAATCAGCAGGTGAGTATCAATGGTTTATTACTGGTCTGCGTATTAGTGATGAGCGTTAAATGCTCAGTCAGTGAACTAACCTGTAGTAAGCCTGTCGGTATTGCTCTGTCTGCCTGATATTGACGCTTACAATACCTGTCAGTTACAGATACTACGGTGACCCGTTATCCCTGAAAGTTTTTTGATATGTGTAAACAAGGCCATTGGTAACGACTGTAAACGGGGCATTATCCGTGTTGGTGATAATAGTCATGATTGTATCGTAAACAGAATAACCCGATTGAGGTGACGTGGAATAGGGTGATTATCCTGGTAATCACCGCAAGCTATTTAATAAGTAATTGAGCGCTGTAGTGTCTTATACCGCCATAGCTTCCTGTGAGCCTGCATAAGCGCATTGAATAACACGATAGTGGAAATCTGTGGTTAGTATGAATATGGCGCTCCTGATGCGTTACAGGGCGTTTTAGCAGTAGTCCCGATAACGATTATTTATCGGGCTTATTGAACGGGGTAATAATATCATGACAGCAATGAGGGACTGGTACAGGGGCTCTTGCCCCGGGTATATACATCCCTCTGGGGTAATATTTGCTTTTCAGGGTAACCACAACCTATTTTGGGTCCAGGTCAATACAAGGGCATCGCAATCTTCAGCTGCTTCTGTAAGCCAGAATTGCAGCGACTTAACAGTTTCGATCTTCGCTACTGGCCTGACATTGCCGGGATCATTCGCTCACTGGGGATGGAAGAGGTGGAGGTAACATTCAGGGATGAAGCGACAGAGGCAATTATCAACGCCCGCAGACCTTCACAGACGGATTTCTTCAGAGCGTTATTCGATAACATCAGTAACCAAAAAACCGGGGATTACTACGCCTTGTCACGGAGTTTTAAACTCTCCGATACAGCACTGGCGACGATTTGTAATATCACCCGTGATTTGCCACCCGATGAACTCGTTGACGCCGCTTATGTCAAGCGTACCCGCCATCGTCTAACGGGAAGACTGTTTTTTCGCAGCCTTCGGGTCACCCGGCATTAGAACCGATTTCTGAGAGGCGATTACCCTTTACGCAATCATTCTGCCAGCCACGATATTTTACTGAAGCCAGCCGTCTCTGAGGGATCGACTGGCGGACTCGCTGAAGGCAATAAGTTTTTTTTAACAGCACCGGTAATGGTTATGAACGATAACCCACCGGAGTCCATTTTAATGAGTTACACATACGACCCTTACTGGCAGCAACGCATCGCTGATACCTTCAGTTGCGCTCTTAACGCTTACACCCGCTTACTGGCCCTGCGTGTTGACCTCCGTCTGCCGGATACGCCAGCGGCCACCGATGCTGCTGTTATCTCCCGCTTCACCGATTCCCTGAAAGCCCGGATTGATGCCCTTCAGACGCGTCAACGTCGCGAGGGCAAACGCGTCTGGCCGACCACGCTGCGTTTTATCTGGGCGCGGGAGTTTGGTGAAATCAAAGGGAAGAAGCATTACCACGCGGTGCTGTTGCTGAACCGCGATACGTGGTGCGGACCGGGAGATTACAAAGACCCGGATTCGCTTGCAGGTATGATTAAACAAGCGTGGTGCAGCGCCCTGAAGGTGGATGCACAGGCGCATGCCGTTCTGGCTCGTTTCCCGGCGAGTCCAGTCTCATGGTTGACACGTGGCGATGGTGCTCAACTGCAACAGGCCCTGTCGCAGGCGGCCTATTTAGCCAAGCTGGAGACCAAAATCACCGGTGACGGTGAGCGTAACTTCGGTTGCAGCCGTGGCTGAGCCAGACATATCTCGATTCATCAGGCCTGATTGTGCGGGCCGGGTAATTTTTTACAACGTTCCCCTATCCTCTGAGGAGAACCGGTAACCCCATGATTCAACCACCACCGGACGTCTCCCGATAGCCATATCCTCAGAGGGAGAAAAATACCATGACCACGTTGAATACGAATATTAATGCCAGCCCTGACACACTGCTTTCAGCTCAGGACCCGCTTATCGACATGACCTTTATCACCACGTTTACCGGGATGACCGACAAATGGTTTTACAAACTGATTGGCGACGGGTTGTTTCCGAAACCCATCAAGCTGGGGCGCAGCTCCCGCTGGCGCAGAAGCGAGGTGGAAGCCTGGATGCAGCAGCGTATTGCTGATTCCCGTGGCGTCTGAGCAGGGAGGATATCTGAATGGAAAAACGACGCCGCACTCAGCCACAGGCCATCCCGGTTCGCTGGACGTGTCCCCGTTGCCGGCGACAGTACTGTGGCGCCAGACCCTGTCCCGTTTGTTTCAGACCCACCGACGCACCTGCACAACCGTAACCTTTCTGTATTCCGGTGCCGACCACCAACCGTACCGACCCGCTAACGCATAACTGAACCGCCATTCACCCTGCCACGCTGCCCGTACCGGGACGGCTGACGCCTGCGTGTCGTCTGGCGGTAAGGAGAGTACCACTATGTATGCAAAATCGTTTATGGCTCTGGACGGCAACGGCCGTCTCACGGGAGCCATAACCGCGCAGACCGCGCCGTATGACCGCTACAGCTGCCATCTGTGTGCCAGTGCCCTGCAGTACCATCCTGAATACGACACCGAACGTCCGTGGTTTGAACATCATGCAGCAAAGCTTTCGGAGAACGGTCGACAGCACTGCCCGTATGTAAAGCCCGGGGTGAGGGAGACCCGCCATATCCGGCAACTGCAGTCTTATGTACCGGAAGCCCGTCCCCTGGTTTTCTACGCAGACTGGCACTGTCACGGCTGCGGCAGTGATTACCACGGTGAGCGCTACTGCCTCACCTGCCGGACGGGCGAGCACAGTGATGTGCGTGCTGATACCAACCGGATAGAGGAAGTGACGGCATGCGCATGCTGAAATGTTATCTGGCCAATGACCGCGAAGGCCACTTCGCGACAGCCGGGGAGGCCGTGAGTGCGCCGGGGCAGATATGGAGCTGCGCGTCCTGCGGCTGTCGACTGGTGCTCCATGCGGGGACATACGGGGAGCCGCCGTGGTTTGAACATGACCAGCAGAGCGTGGCCCGGCATGTGCTGATGGCCTGCGCCCACCTTGACCCGGAAGTGAAAACCGAAGCCCGGCACCGAAAGCTGCGCAGTCTCATCAACGGGCTGGAAGCGACGGTAATGGTGCTCTCCTGGTACTGCGTGTGGTGCGGCGACCATTACCAGGGCGTGAAGCACTGTCCCCGGTGTCTGACTGGTATCTACAGCATCGAAGAAGCGCACTGGCAGAGAAACTACTGCTGCAGTACCAGATAGTTCCCCGTCTTTATGAACCAGATACCGCCGTAGAGGCGGTGTCCTCCCTGATTTAACCTAAAGAGAGTCTGCATTATGAATCATTCTTACATACGGGCGTCTGATGCTGTCAGCGCGGATGCCGTCAGCACGCGTGCATTTCTGCAACAGGCCGTTGACCATTACCCGCGACTGGCGGCATTCAGCTTTACGCTGGCGCTACCGTATCGTGAAGCCATGAGCGAATACCGGTCATTGATTCTGCGTTTTCACTCTGAAGTCTGGCAGCGCACCGGCGAATATTCGCGCCAGCGTCAGCAGGCACGACATCGTTCACTCCCGACGCTGTTACGCTGGATATGGGAGACGGCCAGCGCACCGGAGTGCAAAATGGTGCTGCTGCTCAATCTCGATACGCTGGGTACAGGGCGAAACCTGCAACTGACCGACAGTGCGCCTCCGGGGCTTAACGCCATCATCGCCGACGCATGGCAAAAGGTGACCGGTACCGCCTGCACTGACGGTGTAACGAGTATGACGCAGATCATTATTAACCGCGTCGCTCAGGGAGTCTTCGCAACACCCTTTAACCAGCTTACCGTGCATGTTAAGGCCATGTCAGAGCCAATAGCAACGGCCAGAACGGGGATGATTTGTCCGTGAAAGTAATAGCTTCTCTAATTAATGGGGGAGTTATCCAGGTCTTCCCCGGTGTCTGCAGCGCCGATATAATCCCTGAATGAAAAAAGCTCACGATACCTTACCCCCGGAACAAACCGTCACAGCACTTGCGCATTTCGCCTGGTGCGCCCTTGTCGCCTTACGTACCGCTCAGCAGGATGGTCAGGCATTGTCGCCACTCAGCACGCATGCATTTATACTGCGCTGGTTAACGGTGGCGTATAAGCAAAAACGGTTTCCACGTGCAATCGCATCTGATATTGAGGGATTGCTGACGCTGGGGCGTAACAAAGGCCTTGCCGCCAGCTTATTCAGTCGTCTGGAATATCTGTGGTCTTCGTGCACCGGACCGGTGTCAGCGCAGTCGGATTTGTATCGGCTGACGTACGCAATTGAACAGCTTAAATCGCGGGGCTGGGTCAATGCAGCGGTGAGTGACAGGGACTGGGACAATGAAACGCTTCTGGCCCTGGAATACAGCGATGCGAATGCACTGCTGGTAAGGAAGTCGGCACTGACCTGCGGATTTTCGGATGGAGGGAAACTCGTTGCGCCGGTTGAGTTTCTTGTGAATGGCGACTTGTCAGCCTGTATGGCTGTTTTTGCGGCTCATACACTGTCGGCTGTCATGCTGGAGTCGAATCGGATCGTGTTACAACCTTGAGCAGTAAAACAACCGTTCTCAACCCGCAGCAAAGCTCATCACTGTCCACGTCTGTCTTTCTGTAAACCGAACGGGTGTTGTTCCTGGTCGCGCTAATGCACCGGCGGCTGAGATATTCATATCGCTGGTACAGGTATGAGATATGCGTAAAGTCCGGGCGTTGCAATTCCTTTAATCTGAAAAAAAATAAATAAGCCCGGTTTACGTGAATAATAAGAAATGATGGAAACCTGAAACTGTCGCCAGTTTTTCACATGCTCAGTCACGTCCAGCTTCTCAATTTCTGATAAAAGTACAAAATCAGATATTTCACGTGACTGGTGATATTTTGTACAAATATACACCCTAAGCCAAATTGATCATTTTCTGTACATCCTTATCCCGCGGGGCCTGAAGGGTTATGGTGTAAAATTTTTATAAATCAGAAAGATGATATTTTTTTTGTTAAAAGCCAGGAATGTAAATCTTTGTTACATTTTTTCATTTTCGATCTGGCAGGGAACGTTCCCAAACTCCAGCCATTGGGCCTTATCCGAAATTTTTCATTTCAGACAAATACCCAGAAAATACAGTGTCGACATGCTGGTGGATGGAATGCGCCCGCTTTTTTTGGTTCCGGGATTTTTATTTACGTCGGATGACGCGAACCGGAAAGTTGTTCTGGCTGGGTAATTTTTTCTTATTTATTTTTCACTGGCATTGACCGTTTCTATCACTCCATAGAACAGGGACAGCCATGTCTAATTCTTCCTTTCAGTCCGAAATCCCTAAAGCGCGTATTAATTTAAAACTTGATTTGCATACCGGTGGTGCGAGCAAGAAAACGGAGCTCCCCCTGAAATTGCTCGTGGCGGGCGACTTCAGTAATGGTCAGGAGTCTGCCCCTTGTCTGAGCGCAAAAAAGTTGATTTGAATAAAAATAATTGTGATTCTGTCATTTCTGAATATTCCCCAAAAGTCAATCTTACCGTTAAAAACACGCTTGCTGATGATGGCAGTGAAGACAACATCAGTCTGACCTTCCGGAGCATGAAGGACTACCAGCGTCGGTGAGACATCCGCGTCATACAACTCTTTGAACGCAGCCACTATCTCACGGGTGGTCATCCCTTTGGCGTACAGTGACAGGATTTGGTTATCCATCCCGGTGATCCGGGTCTGGTTTTTCTTCACCAGTTGGGGCTCGAAGGAGCCGTCACGATCGCACGGCGTACGCAGTTCCAGCGGGCCATCGCCGGTGGTAACGGTTTTTGTGAAATAGCCGTTGCGGGAGTTGGCACCCGGTTTAGACTGATGTTTACCGTAGCCGAGGTGATGGAGCATTTCGGCGTTGAGGCGGCGCTCAACGTTGATTTTTTTCAGCAGGCGATCGAACTGGTTGAGATCGTCAGGGGTTTTGAGATTTTTGGTCAGTTCGTTAGCCAGAGCCTACAACTGTTTTTCGTCCATAAAGTAACCTGCTTTTGATGTTGAATTGAACATATCAAAATCAGGCAATTACACAAACTTGTGTACAGGCTCCATACAGCTAACCCGGCCCGTCACATCGTAATGTCAACCCGTAATGCATAACATCATGCAGCGTTCCATTAATGAGTCGGGAATCATATTCAACCTTCTTGAATCGCCACGGGTAATCTAGACACTTCCGAGCCGTTGATGGACTGACCCCACCCCGGTAGACGATCCTGCCCTATAGTAACGAGCGCATGGCAGACATGTCCCCGTTCTGGATGCTAAATGTTCTGAACAGCGCCGAACTGGTACTGGGGCAGTATCAGCGCCTGCAGCACAGCCCGCCAAGTACTGTGGTTCCGACCTTAATGGGGGCCGCCAGCTGTCAGTAAAGGTCAGTGTCTGACCCCGGAGACACGCGGACAGCCAAGCACCTACCAATCATCTGCTGGTCCCGCGCTAGCAAATCAGCCAGTTGCGTAAAGAAATGCGGCATGTTGTGCCGCTGGTTCTGAATGGTCAGGTTGGCAGCGCGATGACGAATGACATGCTGCCGCAGGCGGCTATCCCGGGAGAAGGGGGAAGGTCTGGCGTGAGTCTTCAGCGGTGAGCTCAATTGCTGCATGGGTCACTACCTTCGCCATATCTTGAGCATACTACCGGAGTAGTCCAGCAACAAAGTGGCCGAACTACTTCCATGGAACGTGGTTCTTCCCGATAAATAATCGTCAATACGGCGCTCGTTTAACGCTTACACATTAAATATTAATTAAGCCTGATTGGATGTTTTTCATTTTTTTTAATTGGTGTGCTTGACCTTCCAGTAACATCAACCTTTAGCCTTGTAAGAAATTGCTACAGCGCCGTTTTCGGATGGGCCGGGGCTGCCTGTGGCGTATGAAAGGATCACTGTTATGAAAATGAAAATTGGGGTTCTGATTGTGTCGGCCGCAATCATCGCCACTGCCGGGATTGCGTTTGCCCGGGATAGTGGCGGCAACGATGAGCCGGCCGCAGCGGCCGCACCTATGGCTCCCCAGGTTCCCGTAGCCGAAGTGCTCTCGCGTCAGATAGTCCCTTCGGCAGAGTTTACCGGTTCATTGGCGGCCCCAAAAACCGTAGAGCTACGCCCACGCGTTGGCGGTACCATCGACGCTGTCAGCGTACCTGAAGGCAGCATGGTGCGTCAGGGGCAGCTGCTGTTCCAAATTGATCCTCGTCCATTCCAGGTGGCTCTTGACAGCGCGCAAGCACGACTCAAGCAGGCAGAAGCGCTGGCTATCCAGGCCAATCGCGATTTTGAACGAGTTGGTCGGCTGGTGAACAATGGCGCGGTATCCCGGAAAGATTACGATGACGCCGCTTCTACACGTCATGCTCGTCAGGCTGAGGTGCAGGCTGCAAAGGCCGAGGTTGCGGCGGCGAAACTGGACTTGTCTTATTCGCGCGTGGTGGCACCGATTACCGGCCGCGTGGATCGCATGCTGGTGACTGAGGGAAATCTGGTCAGCGGCGGTGGTACGGGATCTGCGACGCTATTGACAACGATTGTTTCCGTCAATCCGCTATACGCTTACTTTGATATTGACGAAGCGACGTTCCTTAATTCAGTCAGCAAGGCACGTCCTGACGCAGTTAACAAGGTGGAAGAGCGTTTACCCGTGCATGTTGGGCTGGCGACAGAAAAAGGTTTCCCGCATCAGGGAACGCTCGATTTTGTCGGGAATCAGATCGATCGTAGTACCGGTACTGTCAGGGTACGTGCCGTAATCCCTAACGACGATGGGAAACTGACGCCAGGTGCCTTTGCCCGCGTGCAGCTGGCCACCGGTGCGGCACATCAGGCGATTCTGATTGACGATCAGGCGATAGGGAGCGATCAGGGACGCAACTATGTCCTGGTGGTGGGTGCGGATAATAAGGCGCAGTATCGCCCGATTGAGCTGGGCGCGGTGGTTGATGGTTTGCGCGTGGTCAAGAGTGGCCTGAAAGCCGGTGAGAACATTATTATCAAGGGGCTGGTGCGTCCCGGTATGGCGGTGACGCCGCGTTTGACCCCGATGCAGGCTTCTGGCGCGTCGGTTAGCGAGGGGGAAAAAGCCGGCTCCGTTGAAGGGGGAGGCCAATAATGAAATTCCCACACTTCTTCATCCAGCGGCCTATTTTCGCGATTGTGTTATCGGTGTTTATGCTGATAGCTGGCGCTCTGGCTTTCTTTCAGCTTCCGCTGAGTGAATACCCATCGGTAACACCGCCTACCGTGCAGGTTTCGGCAAGCTACCCTGGTGCTAACCCTAAGGTGATTGCTGACACCGTTGCTGCTCCACTGGAACAGGCAATCAACGGGGTGGAAGGCATGTTGTACATGAGTTCCCAGATGTCTGCCGACGGTCGAATGGTCTTGACGATTTCATTCCGGCAGGGAACCGACCCCGATATTGCGCAGATTCAGGTGCAGAACCGGGTTTCTCGGGCCTTGCCGCGCTTGCCGACTGAGGTGCAGCAGATCGGTGTCGTGACGGAGAAAACGTCACCGGATATCCTCATGGTTGTGCATATATTTGCACAGGGCGATCGCTACGATCCGCTTTATGTTTCCAACTATGCCATGTTGAACGTGCGTGATGAGCTATCACGCTTGCCAGGTATTGCCAGCGTCACGCTTGGGGGCGAGGGTGAATACGCGATGCGCGTCTGGCTGGATCCGACCAAAGTCGCTTCCCGCGGTTTGACGGCCAGTGATGTGACCGCAGCAATTCGTGAGCAGAATGTCCAGGTCGCGGCCGGTTCTGTCGGTCAACAGCCGAACAGCTCCTCAGCCTTCGAAGTCAGTATCAATGCCCAGGGGCGTCTGACCACCGTTGAGCAGTTTGGCGATATCGTGATCAAAGCTGGCGCTGACGGGCAGGTTACCCGCCTGCGCGATGTTGCGCGTCTGGAATTGGGATCGGACAACTATTCCCTGCGCAGCCTGCTGGACGATAAAAATGCCGTGGGTATGCACATCGTTATGACGCCAGGCGCCAATGCGCTGGACGTCTCTGCCTCGGTTCGGGCGACGATGGCGAGGCTGCAGGCCAACTTCCCGGAAGGTATCGAATACCGTATCGCTTATGACCCGACAGTGTTTGTCAGCGCCTCGTTGAAATCAGTGGCAATGACGTTGCTGGAGGCGACGGTGTTGGTGGTACTGGTGGTGATGCTGTTCCTGCAAACCTGGCGGGCTTCGATCATCCCTCTGGTCGCGGTACCTATTTCGTTGGTCGGTACTTTCGCCCTCATGTATTTGTTCGGCTTTTCGCTCAACACGCTGTCGTTGTTTGGTCTGGTGTTATCGATTGGTATCGTTGTCGATGATGCCATTGTGGTGGTTGAAAACGTCGAACGGCATATTGCACAGGGCCGTTCTCCGAAAGAAGCGGCAAGAAGGGCCATGGACGAGGTGACTGGCCCTATTTTAGCCATTACTTCCGTTTTGGCTGCTGTGTTTATTCCTTCTGCGTTCCTGTCAGGATTGCAGGGGGAGTTCTATCGCCAGTTCGCGCTGACCATCGCCATTTCGACGATCTTGTCTGCGATCAACTCGTTGACGTTGTCGCCGGCGCTGGCATCGGTTCTGCTTAGACCCCATCAGGATATGGCGCAGGCCGACAGGTTGACGCGCATCATGGATCGCGTATTCGGTGGTTTCTTCCGTCGCTTTAACGCTTTCTTCGATAGATTGTCGAACAACTACGTTGGCGCAGTCCGCCGGGCCGTACGCGGCAGTATCATCGTGCTGGTGCTGTATGCCGGTTTCCTGGGCCTGACACTGTTGGGGTTCCAGCAGGTTCCTAACGGTTTTGTGCCCGCTCAGGACAAATACTATCTGGTTGGGATTGCTCAATTGCCTTCCGGCGCCTCGTTGGATCGCACGGAAGCCGTAGTGAAAGAGATGTCCCGAATTGCGCTGGCGGAACCTGGAGTGGAAAGCGTCGTGGCGTTTCCTGGGTTGTCGGTAAACGGCCCTAACATGCCTAACTCCGCATTGATGTTTACCATGCTGAAACCCTTCAGTGAACGTAAGGATCCTTCGCTGTCTGCCGAGGCTATTGCCGGTAGCCTGATGGGGAAATTTAGCCAGATACCTGACGGTTTTGTCGGGATCTTCCCGCCACCACCGGTACCGGGGCTGGGCAGCATGGGAGGATTTAAACTCCAGATCGAAGACCGGGCAGGGCTTGGCTTTGAAGAGCTGACCCGTGTTCAAGGGATGGTTATGGCGAAGGCCATGCAGGCTCCTGAACTGGCAGGGATGATGGCCAGTTTCCAGACCAACGCACCTCAGTTGCAGGTTGATATCGACCGCGTCAAAGCCAAGTCTCAGGGCGTCGCACTGACCGATATCTTTGATACGTTGCAGGTGAATCTGGGGTCGCTGTATGTAAATGACTTTAACCGCTTCGGTCGTACGTATCGGGTGATCACTCAGGCGGATGCGCAATTCCGTATGCAGCCTGAAGATATCGGGTTGCTTAAAGTGCGTAATGCCGCGGGTGACATGATCCCACTGGGAACGCTGGTGAACATTACCCGTACCTCTGGACCAGACCGTGTTATGCGTTACAACGGTTATCCGTCGGCGGATATTACCGGTGGCGCAGCGCCTGGCTACTCCTCCGGACAGGCAACGGCAGCTATTGAGAAGATCGTTAGTGAAACGCTGCCTGAGGGAATGACATACGAATGGACCGATCTGACTTACCAGGAGAAGCAGACTGGCAACTCGGCGCTGTATATCTTCCCGTTGGCGGTGTTCCTGGCGTTCCTGATCCTGGCCGCACAATACAACAGCTGGTCGCTGCCGTTTGCGGTGCTGTTAATTGCCCCAATGGCATTACTTTCCGCGATCGCCGGGGTTTGGCTATCGAATGGAGATAACAACATCTTCACGCAGATTGGTTTTGTGGTGCTGGTGGGACTGGCGGCGAAAAACGCAATCCTGATCGTCGAGTTCGCTCGCGCCAGAGAGAGTGAAGGCGTCGATCCTCTGGCTGCTGTGCTGGAGGCCGCTCGCCTGCGTCTGCGCCCGATACTGATGACCTCGTTGGCATTTATTGCGGGGGTTGTGCCTTTGGTGATCGCGAGCGGTGCCGGTGCGGAAATGCGTCATGCCATGGGGATTGCCGTGTTTGCCGGGATGCTGGGGGTGACGCTGTTCGGACTCTTGTTGACGCCAGTGTTCTATGTCGTGGTCCGTAAGCTGGTTATTCGCCGGGAAATCAAGCAGGCACAGCGGGCAATCAGTGATTCACGGCCATGACGGGCGGAGAGAGAATAATGAAAGCAGAGTATGAAATGAACCATCGTATTAATAAACTCTCGGTGCTGGCGATGGCGCTGGTATTGGCCGGTTGTACTATGGCGCCGGACTACGAACGGCCTTCTGCACCAACGAGCTCAAGCTATCCTTCGGGAGCGGCTTATGCTCAGGGAACAGTTTCAGCGGCTCAGACTGCCGTGGCTGATATCGGTTGGCGCGATTTCTATCGTGATCCGTTGTTGCAACAATTACTTGAGGTCGCGTTGGCAAACAACCGCGATCTGCGCAAGTCGGTGCTGGATGTTGAGGCCGCGCGGGCTCAGTACCGGATCCGTCGTGCCGATATGTTGCCAACACTGAATGTGGATGCGGGCGCTACCGTGCAGCGTCTGCCCGCAGATGTCAGCCCGAGTGGTACAACGCAGATAACGCGGAGTTATGACGTTAATGGTGCGGTGTCAGCCTGGGAGCTGGATTTGTGGGGACGGGTTCGTAGCCTCAGCGATCGGGCGCTGGCAACGTACCTGGCGTTGGATGAAACACGGATTGCGGCAAGGCTGAGCCTGCTCGCTGAGGTGACAAACGCTTATCTGACGTTGCGTGCGGATCAGGAGTTGCTGCAACTGGCTCACGATACGCTGAGCACGCAAAAGAGGACTTACGCATTGACCCAGGCGCTGTTTGATGCGGGTAATGCAACGCAAATTGATTTGCGGCGCGCAGAGATTGCGTTGCGTACTGCGGAAGTCAGTCAGGCTGCTTATACGAGGGTGGCGGCGCAGGATCGCAATGCACTGGTTTTGCTTTTAGGGCAGCCATTGACGGCCGAACTCTCGGCCAGCCTGGATAAGGCGAATACCTTGCCCGATGACATCATCCCTTCCGCGTTGCCGGCGGGCTTGCCGGCAGAATTGCTGGTGCGTCGTCCGGATGTCCGTGCGGCAGAGCAGCAACTGCGTGCGGCCAATGCCAATATCGGGGCCGCTCGCGCGGCATTTTTCCCGGCAATCAGTTTGACAGGATCGGCTGGTACGGCCAGTTCGAGTCTGGACGGGTTGTTCGAGCCGGGGTCAGCGGCCTGGAGTTTTGTTCCGCAAATCTCGTTGCCTATTTTCCGGGGAGGCGCTCTGCGCGCCAATCTGGACCTAGCCCAGGTACAAAAGCGCATCGAAATTGCGAATTACGAGAAGGCGATTCAGGTTGCCTTCCGCGAAGTGGCTGATGGCCTGGCGGGCAGACAAACCCTGGACGATCAATTCCGTTCAGAACAATTGTTGGTGCAGGCCAGCCAGGCTAACTATGAATTGGCCTCACAGCGCTTCCGGGCCGGTATTGACGATAATCTGGCGGAGCTTGACGCGCAACGAGCGCTGTTCAGTGCACAGCAAACTCTGGTTCAGACCCGACTGGCGCGAATGAGCAATTTGGTCAATTTGTATAAAGCGCTGGGGGGCGGATGGACAGAAAGCTCTCCGGCTAAGCCATAACTCTCCGGGCAGGTTAACGCCACTGTCTGGCGATAAGGTCGGCAATACGTGGGTGGAGGGATAAAACCGCCCGCGTATTGCATTGTCGTAGGGATAAGGGGTTACGGCGCGGCAACCACTTCTTTTACTGCGAGGACTGCTACGTCTTCGTCTTGTTGCCCGACAGCCGGCAGAAAGCACAACTGAACGGTTTACTTGAAATACTTTGGGGCAGTATATATCCCCACCTCAGGTGAAACGCTTAGTCAGAGAATATAAGCACGAAAATTTTTGGCGATAGGGCTTGACCTTACAACGGTGGCAAGTTCTATCATTGAAGTTACTACAACTAAATAGGATATATATATGCAATTACATCTAGAAAATATGACATGCGGCGGATGTGCCCGGACAGTGACTAAAGTGATTCAAAATATTGATCCTGAGGCAAGTATCATAACTGATCCACCGACTCGTAAGATCGAAGTGAAAACTTCTTTATCTACTGAACAAGTTGCTAATGCTTTACGTGAGGCAGGTTTTCCTCCGAGAGAGTAGTTAACTAAAAATGGTTACCTCCCCGCTGTGGTAACCATTTTTTATCATGTATCCTTACGGTTAGAAGTATTTCTGTTATTATTATGCACCATGGTGGGGTGTTTAGATGTCTTGAGTTGTAGTTTTGATTTAATATGTCTATTACTTAACTCACTAATTTTTTCTCTATGTTAAATGTATTGTGTTCAATATTTATGTGTGATTTACTAAATCATCGGTTTTTTCTTTTAAGGCCTCATTAATGTATCATGTGACGTCAAGTATTTGTGGAGGGAGTATTTGGTTTTTTTTAAATATATTAAGAACAGGGTGGTATGCCAAATTTATCATCATAAAAAGTAAGAAGAGCGAAGTATACGTAAACCAAACGCTGTAAGTTTAAGCATGCCATTTTTGTTCCATGCACTTCTTGATAGCTCCGGGTTTTCAGTCATCAGCCGATACCTCTTCCTGTATCAGGTTATTCAGAGATTCATGAGGCCGCTCGTTATTGTATTACCTCAGCCAGCATAATGTAATTCTCCCGTACCTCATTCTGAGTTCTAAATAGATTAAAATCCAGTATTTATGTCCGATAGCGGCGGTTAAACAGTTCTGCTTTGCATTAGTAACCCGCGTCCCCGGTAGGCGTTGATACGATATGCTTCCCGCAGAGAATGCACCGACTGGTATTTCTGTGCCGGCCTTAGAACTTTTGCTTCAGCATCTCCTGAAGCATCTCCTTGTCCACACTCAGGCCAGCCACCTGTTTCTTCAGTAGCTGATTTTCATCCTCCTGCTACCGCATGTGATTCAGTTCTGAATGAGAAATATCGCCTTATTCCTTACGGTATGTAATGGGATTGTCAGGGCATCGTACAATAGCGTGTTCGACAGCGTGATGAACTACTATCCAGAAGAGCTTGACCGTACGTTCGAGATAATTCTCGATAGCGTGGAGGCTCATATAAAGGTCTATGTGTCGGTCAAGAATCTTGATGCCAGTATGGCGGTAGAAGTACTCAATGAAGTAATATCAGCAAATATTATTGCTATCTAAAAATCAAAGAGACTGATATGTTAGTCTTAAAATAATAGTCAGTTAGAGACTCAACGGACGGAACAAACTAGCTGGCAGTTCGTACTATGCCCATACTATTATGGAATGACGATATTCAATTTATGTCAAATTTTTCAAGTATTCATTCGTCAATTCTGGTTAAGCTGGGATTCGGCCCATCTGACATGTGATGTCGTAGTTTTCCTGATATTTTCGTGGTCATTGTTTATGGGGGGGAGAAGAACCTCGGCGCAAAAGACTGTCGGTGCGGTCTTATTTAAGGTGCTAGGGTTTTCTTTCGCTATACATGATTTTATACTAGCGAGAATATAGATAAAGGATTTGGGAATGTAATGAATTTTAATGCTGTCCTCATATGCTATTATCCTGCGCTTATAATCCACTCCACTGAAAGTGTAATAGTACATGCTCCTGCTCGTAATCTTCCGGTGATATATCACTCAGGGCTTGAAGCCATTTCCAAGCCAGTAGATGACTCGCAAAACATCATCTGATATCAACATTCAAATATATGTTTCTGATAGTCCACTTTTCGGAGACTCTGCCAGTTCCTGGCGTGTCAGAATGTCCAGTTGATACCAGCAAAACCGCTGATATTGTCTCGCGCTGACACAACAGGACTGTCACTGGTTTTATCCGCAAGCCAGGCATATGAAGCGCCCAGTAGGGTGCCCCAGTGTTCATTAAACTGATGCTGCCAGCTCAGGGTAGTCTGCGTAGCATAAAATCCTGCGCTACGGTTGTATTCCCGGAAACCGGTTGTGCGGCTCTGGGCAGCATTAACGCCGTACCAGGTGTTAATGTACCGGGCGTCACCAAAAAGTGCCGCGCCCTGCAGGGCAACCGTATCTGTGTCGTTCTGCCAGGGCACGAGCGTCAGCGAGGCCTGGTACTGTACCCCCTGTGAATCCGTCAGCGGCAGAGTTGCACGGATTTCCGGGGTAAACCAGCTGTTCACCTGCCAGCCAACAGCAACCTGCGTGTTCAGTGCACCACGGATGTTTCCCATTCCTTTCAGTTTGTCAGAACCATCGCGCCACGATGAATTTTGATCGGCACGGCCAAAACTGTATCCGAACGCATTTTCAAAATAGAGGCCATTATCCGTCTGCAGGTCATAACCGATACCTTTTGTTGAGTCGAAGAAAAACGCGCCTTTACGGACCTGCAGGGAAGGCATCACTGTCCAGTGCTGCTTATCCGCGCCACTGTAGCGGGGGGCGTTTTCTCCCATTATCCCCACCGTCACTCCATCCTGATTGCCGCTGTCGGCAATAGCGGACCCGCAGGTCGCTGCCAGCAGGATCACTGTACACCCTGTTACAGACGAATACGTTGCCATCATATATCCCTCGTTTTATGTTTATGCATTACGGTAAGCTGTGACCCGCCCGGCCACCCGCAGTGGATTATGACGATGCTTTATCAAGACTCAGCGTGGAAACCATCAAGAAACCATCAAGGCAGAATGAATGAACACAAAACGTATTCTGATTATCGAGGACGACCGGGATGCGGCGAATGTGCTCGAAGCCTATCTTCGCCGTGAAAACTTCGGGGTCATACTGGCCCATGATGGAAAAGCAGGACTTGAAGCCGCCCTTACCCAGCATCCTGCACTTATTCTGCTTGATATCATGCTGCCGGGTATGACCGGAACAGAAATACTCAGCCGGCTGCGCCGCGAATCCGATGTTCCCGTGATAATGGTCACCGCAATGGGCGAGGCCCCGGACCGTATCGGGGCCTTACGCTTCGGTGCGGATGATTATGTCGTCAAACCTTATGATCCGGGTGAGGTCGTGGCCCGGGTGCAGGCGGTGTTACGGCGTGGGGCGGCAGCGCATGCTAGCGCTGAAAATTATCGCCGGGTGGGGGCCGTTGAACTCAACCGGGACACCATGTCAGTCGCTGTTATTCACGATGAAAACCGGGTGCACCTTGAGCTGACCCCCACCGAGTTTTCACTGCTGGACATGATGATGACCCGCCCCCGGAGCGTCTGTTCCCGTCAGACGCTGCTTGAACACTGCCTGCCGGAAAGTGATGCGCTGGAGAGGGTGGTTGATACACACATCTATAACCTACGCCGCAAACTGGAAAAAGCGGGGGTCAGCGGTGTGCTGACCAGCGTGAGAGGGATCGGTTACCGGTATCTGCAGCCATGAAAAAAAGAGAGTCCCGTTCATTATGGCGCTGGATTTGCGTCAGGGTGTTGTCGCTGGCGGCCGGCAGTGTCGTGCTTATCGCCCTGTGCATGTGGCTGCGTTTTGCCCTGCTGGATGCCTGGGTACAGCATCGGATGCCGGAGGCGGTACGACAGGAATTTCTGCATCTGCGGGAAAATCCCGATCTTAATCGCATCCGTTACCATGAAATTATTGATGACTGGTACGGACTGCAGTTCTCAGATCCGTCCATTGCGTCAACAGACTGGCTGACGCTGGGAGGGCTGGTCCTGTTTGTGACACCGCTGATAATTATGCTCGGTTTGCTGGCCGCCCGGCCTCTCGCCCGGCAGTTCGGTCTGCTGACGCGAGCCTCCGCAGCGATAGCGCAGGGGCGTTTTACCACTCGCTCAAAAATGGATGCAAGTGCGCCCTCTGAATTGATGTTGTTTACGCAGAACTTCAATACCATGGCCGAAAGACTTGAACGTTATGACCGGGAATTACGGGCATCTCATGTTGCAGCCGCGCATGAACTGCGCTCTCCACTGACGGCCGCGGTGGGCCGTCTACAGGGAATGATGGACGGCGTATTCCCGGCTGATAAAGCGCAGATGAATATGGTGATGAACCAGCTCCTGAGCCTCAGCCGTCTGATTGATGATTTGCACCTGCTCTCACTGGCTGATGCAGGGCAGCTTACGCTGAATAAACAACGCTTCTCACCCGCCGGATTACTGCAGGAAAAGATTGCCTGGCTACGGCCACAGGCTACCGCCGGGCATTTCGGTTACGACACGGATATCCCTCCGGGAGAATGTTGTGCGGACCCGCTGCGAATCGGACAGGTCTTTACCATTTTAATGGAGAACGCACTGCGTTACGCGACGGAAGGCGGGAAGCAAACGATACAGGGTTCCGTTCAGTCAGGCTACTGGACGTTCTCCTTCCGGGATTACGGCGCGGGCGTCGAACCGGATTTTCTGCCGGTGATGTTTGACCGGTTTACCCGTTCTGATGTTTCCCGTTCCCGTCATTCAGGAGGCAGTGGACTGGGTCTGTCGATTGCCAGAGCCATTTGTGAGTCTCACGGCGGAACGCTGACCGCCAGTATCCCGCAAGAGGGGAACGGACTCCTGTTTCGGGTGAAACTGCCCGTATGAGTTTTCTTTTTCACTTTTCTTGACCAAATCTTGATGGTTCGTCGAACGTATCTGGACACACCTGCGGTTTACTCATGGCAGCATTTTTTCCGGAGGCTGCCATGCCATCATATTCATTCATCCCCCTGATAGCGTCTTTGCTTTTCTGGCGACGGGGCTCAGCCCTGGTTTTCGCCCTCGCCCTGCAACTGACCGGCTGTGATAATGAGCCGGTATCCCGCCATGTCCCACCAAGACCGGTGATGACCACGGAGGTATCTGCCGGCAATCATGGCGGACAGACGCTGATGACCGGTGAAATATTGCCCCATGAAGAGACGATTATCGGCTTCCGTACCGATGGCCGGATGGTGAAACGACTCACGGATGTGGGGCAGTCAGTGGTTGCCGGGCAGGTACTGGCTGAACTGGATGATACCGATTTGCGTAATCAGTACCGCAGTGCTCAGGCGGCAGTACAGGAAGCCGAGGCAAGCGCCAGGCTTGCTGAGATAAACCTGCGACGCATGACGCTGCTTGCCCCGCAGGGTGCGGTTGCCCGGGTTCAGCTTGACGAGGCCCGCACAAACCGCGACACGGCAACAGCAAAACTGCAGAGCGCTCAGGCCGACCTGAGCAGTGCAGCGGACCGTCTGGGGTATGCGCGACTGCTCTCACCGGTTACCGGGGTGGTCACCACCGTCAGCGCCGGTCCGGGACAGGTAGTGACCACCGGACAGGAAATCCTGCGGGTGGCGCAGTCAGGGGCCCGTGATGCGGTCTTCAGCGTACCGGGGGCTCTGGCTGACACCCTGAAACAGCAGCAGACACTCACCCTGCGTATGGCGGATAACCCGTCGGTGTCGGTAACCGGAACGCTGCGTGACATCAGCCCGCAGGCCGACACACAGACCCGGACCTGGCGGGTACGCTATGACCTTGAGAATGCACCCGCGGTAATGGCTATGGGGGCGACGGTCACCGGGTCATTACCCCTGGGCGGCAGTGAAGTGTTTCAGGTACCGGCATCTGCCCTGACGAGGAAAGAACAGAAACCGGCAGTGTTCGTGGTGGACACCGGCAAAAATCGCCTGCGCCTGACACCCGTTGACATTGCGGCCTATATGACCGATTCGGTGCTCATCCGCAAAGGGCTGACAGCCGGTGAACAGGTGGTCACTGCCGGGGTCAGTCAGTTACGTGACGGGGAAAACGTGCTGACGGAGAACCAAAAATGAAAAATGTTATGCACGCTTCCGGCGGTTTTAATCTTTCTGCCTGGGCACTGGCCCACCGACAACTGGTGGCTTTTCTGATGCTGATGGTCACGGTGACAGGCGTCATGAGCTTTCTAAATCTGCCGCGCAGCGAAGATCCGGCGTTTACCATTAAGACCGCCGTGGTGTCGGCACAGTGGCCGGGCGCAACGGTAAAAGATACCGTCAGTTTCGTCACCGACACGCTGGAGAAGAAGCTCCAGGAAATCCCACATCTGGATTATATCGAGAGTTACACGCGTCCGGGCTCGTCGGTGATTTTTGTGAACCTGCGTGATGACACACCGCCGTCAGAGGTTGCGGGTATCTGGTATAGCGTGCGGAAAAAGATGGACGACATCCGGGCATCCCTGCCGGACGGCACCACCACCCCGGCCGTGGATGATGAATTCGATGATACATACGGCACAATTTATGGCTTCACGTCGGACGGCTTCACTCCCCGGCAGTTACGCGATACCGTCGATGATATCCGGACATCTCTGCTGGCTGTTCCGGGAACAGGGAAAGTTACGCTGCTGGGTGACAGCGAACAACAGGTGGTGATTGCTTTTGATCCACTGAAACTGTCGGGAATGGGACTCGATCTTCAGCAGGTGACGGCGGCTCTGCAGGCACAGAATGCCGTCACGCCCGCCGGACGTATCCGGACATCACAGGAAAATATGTCGGTGGAAGTCAGTGGCGCCTTCACATCCGTGGACAGCCTGCGGCAAATTGTGCTGCATACCGGAAACCGTTTTATCCCACTCACCGATTTGGCCACGGTCACACTGCAGCAGGCAGATCCGCCCTCACCGGAGTTTAGGGTTAACGGTAAACCAGCACTCGGGCTGGCGATTTCGATGGCTCGCGGTGGAAATATTGTTGATTTTGGTCGGGCGCTGAACGCGACGATGGACAGGATCCGCACGCATCTTCCTTACGGGATCAGTGTGGAGAAGGTGGCAGACCAGTCGGCCGTAGTCAGTGACGCGGTGGGAGGATTCGTCCAGGTGCTGGTTGAGGCCGTTATTATTGTGCTGGCCGTTTCTTTTGTTTCGCTGGGCAGCCGGGCAGGTCTGGTGGTCGCCGTGGCCATTCCGCTGGTGCTGGCCATGACATTTACCGGGATGGAACTGGCCGGAATAGGGCTACAGCGAATCTCCCTCGGTGCCCTGATCATTGCACTGGGACTGCTGGTTGATGATGCCATGATCACCGTAGAAGCCATGGTGTCGCGGCTTGAGGCTGGCGATGCCCTGAGTGTGGCCGCCACGCAGGTATTTCGTACCACCGCGTTCCCGATGCTGACGGGGACACTGGTGATGATTGCCGGATTTATACCGGTGGGATTTGCGGCATCGAGCGCAGGAGAATACTGCTACTCCCTGTTTGTGGTGGTACTGACAGCGCTGCTGAGCTCATGGCTGGTTGCGGTTCTTTTCTCGCCGCTTACCGGCGTCTGGTTACTGCCGGAACAGCATTCACATCAGTCACATAAGCACAGTTTCTTTCACCGTCATTATACCCGCCTGCTCGACCGGGTGATGCAGCACCGGCGCAAGACACTCGGTTGTGCCCTGGCGATACTGATATTGTCCGGGGGCGGAGCCCTGCTGATGCAGGGTGAGTTTTTCCCAGCGTCCGATCGCCCGGAGCTGCTGGTGAGCCTGACTCTGCCGCAGAATGTCAGCCAGGCACAGACGCACCGCGACGTCCTGAAGTTTGAAGCGAAGTTGCGCGATAATCCTGATATTGACCATTACTCAAGCTACATCGGTTCCGGCGCTGTGCGTTTTTATCTGCCGATGGATGTTCTGCTGCAGAAAGAGAACATTGCCCAGCTGGTCGTAGTGGCGAAAAATGAAGCGGCGAGAAACCGGCTGCAGAAACAGCTTGAGCAGATCCTGTCGAAAGATTTCAGTACGCTCACAACCCGGGTATCCACACTGGAGCTGGGCCCTCCGGTGGGCTGGCCGGTCAGATACCGGGTATCCGGGCCGGATAATACCCGTGTACGTGAACTGGCCACGCAACTGGCAGGGATGATTGCCCGCAATCCCGATACCCGGGGTGTCAATCTGACGTCCGGTGAACCGGAGCGGGTCATCCGTCTGCGGGTGGATCAGACGCAGGCGCGTGCCACCGGCATGACGTCTCAGTCACTGGCAGGAACGCTTGCCACGCTGTTTTCCGGAACCACCGTGACCACCCTGCGCGACCGTAACCGCCAGATTGATGTGGTGCTGCGGGGAAATGAAGCCTCACGACAAAACCCGGCGTTACTGAATGCTCTGATGCTGACATCATCGACCGGGAATAAAGTTCCCCTGGGACAGGTCGCCACGCCAGAATGGACGCTGGATGATCCGGTTATCTGGCGTCGGCAGCGGTTGCCGTTTATCACGGTTCAGTCGGATACCGCGCCCGGCGTTCGTGCAGAGACCGTGTCATCGGCACTCTCTCCGGTGGTTGCCGGTTTCCGGGAGAGTCTCCCGCCGGGTTACAGTGTGGAGGAAGGTGGAGTGGTTGTGGAATCGGAGAAAGGAAACAGCTCAGTGTATGCGGTATTGCCTGTCACGCTGATGGTGATGCTGTTACTGCTGATGATTCAGTTACAACGCTTTTCGTCGATGCTGCTGGCCCTGCTGATGGCACCGTTTGGTTTGCCTGGGATAGTTGTGGCTATGCTGCCTTTTGGCATACCGATGGGGTTTGTGGCGCTGCTGGGGATCATTGCACTGGCCGGGATGATCATCCGTAATGCCGTCATTCTTATTAGCGAAGTGGATGTGGGGATGAAAAATGGTTTCACTGCGGATGAGGCGATCAAAGTCGCCGCGCTGCACCGTTCACGCCCCATCATGCTGACCGCTTCGGCGGCCATTCTCGGGATGCTGCCGATTGCCCGGGATGTTTTCTGGGGACCGATGGCATTTGCCATTATTGGTGGGCTGCTTTCAGCCACACTGGCAACGCTGACACTACTGCCGGCAGCAATAAGTCTAATCTTTCACTGGAAACCGTATCCCTGACGAGTCCTGCCGTATCATCGCCTAGTGCTTCGACTAATGATTGCAACCCGCGGATATGGGGATGACCGTCGCTGCCGGTTGCGACTGCTAGGATCATGGCGCCGGACGCCGCCATGACCTGCTGGATCGTGGTGAACTCAGGAGGGGATTCGGCGTGTGAGACAGCGACTATCTGTGACCTCCGAATGAGGTGAATGGATGGTTCGTCGTTGTCTGAGCGCGCACTGGTTCAGTCGTCTTTCCCAGAACCACTTCAAGTACCAGCGCAATTTCGAGCATCCAGGGGATGGGACCCAGCAGACGTTTGAGGATAGCACGCACCTGGTCCGGAGGCTGTTCACGCACTTCGTTATAGCCACATTGACCCAGCCGGGTCTGCACCTCGGCTTCGGAAAGTCCCTTCACGATATTCTCAGGGAGCATCTCCATACACCCTTCTCCGGAAATACCTGACCCGGCAGGTCAGGTATGTTGTTATGGCGATAAAATGAAAATCTGCCGGAGACATGGCGCGGTTAAGTGTATGGCGCATATGCTTTTACAGCAGTGTCATCACAAAGAAACCAGTGGCAGTCATCAGAAGCGAGCCAGTTACGTGCGTCAGTACGGAAATGACAGCCCATGCATAATTGCCATTCTGAAGTAACACCACCACCTCAGCAGAAAAGGTGGAAAAGGTTGTCATACCGCCACATATGCCGGTGGTAATAAAAAACTTCCAGGCGGGATCAAGGTGAGGCTGCCGGACAAAAAAGGCCAGTGCCATACCGATGATAAATCCGCCAACCAGATTAACCACCAGGGTACCAGGTGGAAGATTGGGGAAAAGTGCATTGAGACGCATGGACAGTATCCAGCGGATCACACAGCCGATCGATCCGCCTATCACCACCGCGAATAATGATTTGTACATACCACCTCGCTGAAATCAGGGCACCATCAGACCGTCATTCAAGGGAATAACGTGCGGTGATGGCCCGTTTTTCATTCATTTCATACAGTACGGGGATTCCCGTCAGGACATGCAGATCGGGAACCTTATTTTCATCAATCTGCTCAATAAACATGGTCAGCGCACGCAGTGTATTAGCATGACTGACCAGCAACATGGTTTCGCCACTGGCGACGCGCAGGACAATGACGTGGTGCCAGTAAGGCAACAACCTTCGTTGCGTCATTTCCAGACTTTCTCCCCCCGGCAAATCCGTCAGGGACACATGACGATAACGTGCCTCACGATGAAGTGAAGCAGGTGCATCCGGCAACGGAGGGGAGATACCACGATAGCTCCTCCGCCAGTGATAAACGATTTTCTGGCCAATCTGTTGAGTGGCTTCATCTTTGTTCATTCCCTGAAGCGCACCGTAATGACGTTCATTTAACCGCCATGATTTGTCCACCGGTAACCACAATTGATTCAGCGCTTCCATTATCAGCCAGAGCGAATGAATTGCCCGGTTCAGAACGGATGTGCAGGCTCCATCTATGATTGTAGTGGCACACTGATTCCGGACCGTTTTATCAGGTTTGCTGCGCGCCGGGTTTCCTCCACTCCTTTCAGCATCAGCGGGACATTTTCCCATCCGGTAAAACGATTTTGCGATTCAACTAACTTTCGCCATGGCGGAGTAAAATAATTTTCCCCATAACAACTACCTGTCTGTCACCCACAACTGAACCGGAAGGACCTGAACCCGTTGAGTTGTTTGTACTGATTACCCGGATTTACCTGGACTCCGGTCAAGGAGGTGACGCATCAGAAGATGGGCACCGCTCCCGATGAACAGCGCGATTACAACGGCACTGGTATCATCCGGCAGTATATTAAAAAAGGCATCAGCGATCAGGAAAACCAGACAGTTTGCCTGGATCCCCGTTGCTGTTACAGTATGAGTATTTTTCCGTTCACAGAACCACCCTACCCCTTCCCGTATCTGAGCATACGGGAAGGGTGACGGAATCAGCGTTTTTTGAAGGCGGCTTTACCGGCGAAGATGGCGGCATCACCTAATTCATCTTCAATACGCATCAGTTGATTGTATTTCTCAATGCGCTCCCCACGGCTGGGTGCACCGGTTTTCAGGTGACCAGCGCGCAGGCCGACGGTCATATCTGCAATGAAGCTGTCCACGGTTTCCCCGCTCCGGTGCGAAATAAAGGTTCCCCAGTTGTTATCCTGACACAACTGGACGGCTTCGATGGTTTCACTCAGGGTGCCTATCTGGTTCAGTTTGATCAATGCGGCATTGGCCAGGTTTTCATCGATACCTCGCTGGATATATTTCACATTGGTCACAAAGATATCATCGCCAACCAGCTCAACTTTATCGCCGAGCGCGCGGTGCAGGAGCTGCCAGCCGGCCCAGTCGTCTTCCGCAAGGCCATCTTCAATCAGGACTATCGGGAAATCCTTCACCAGTTGCTCATAGTAGCGGGTCATTTCGTCGGCGCTGAGCCGGGTATTTTCGGTACGCAGGGTATATTTCCCATCGACGTAGAATTCACTGGAGGCCGGATCCATGCAAATAACGATATCTTCGCCTGGGCGGTATCCCGCCTTGCTAATTGCCTCCACGATAAGCTCCAGCGGCTGACGGTTTGAGGAAACGGCCGGTGCAAAACCGCCTTCATCGCCCACGCCGGCGGATAAACCTTTTTCCAGCAGGACCTGACGCAGGGCCTGGTAGACCTCACTGCCCCAGCGAATAGCTTCGCGTACGGAAGAGGCTCCCCATGGTGCAATCATAAACTCCTGAAAATCAGCGCCCTGCCAGCGGGCATGAACTCCGCCGTTAATGATATTCATACAGGGAACCGGCAGCAGATTCGCGCCGACGCCACCCAGATAGCGGTAGAGCGGGGTAGAGGATAGTTGTGCCGCCAGGCGGGATACTGCCAGCGATACGCCAAGGATCGCATTAGCACCCAGCCGGCCTTTGTTTTCTGTGCCATCAAGGGCAATCAGACAGTTGTCGATTTCTTTCTGGCGGCGTACATCGTAGCCCTGCAGGGCATCGTTAATTTCGGTATTGACGCACTGGACCGCATCCTGAACACCTTTACCGCCAAAACGTGTCTTGTCATCATCGCGATGCTCGATGGCTTCACGGGAGCCGGTGCTGGCACCGGAAGGAACGGAGGCACGGGCCATACTGCCCCCTACAGAAGTCACTTCAACCTCTACGGTCGGGTTACCGCGGGAATCCAGAATTTCTCTTGCGATGATACATTCAATTTCAAAGCTCATAAGTTTGACCTTCTTTTAAGGGGCTGGAATATGTTTAATCAGAACATCAACAGAAAGGTGATTGATGAATTCGAAAGAAAAGGAGGAAAAAACCCCGAACAGGCGGTTTTCATGCCCCAGCATGACCAGATCGATATCTTCATGCTGAACAACGGCCTCAACGTCCCGGAAACGATGGATGCTGACGATGGACCTGACGTTGATATCAATACTGCTGGACTCCACCAGACGGCTAAGCATTGCCTTTGCATCAATAACTTCGCGGGACTGACGGTCTTTGGTTAATGAGTCACTGGTATAATCCAGTTCCCTATAGTCAGCACTGAGATGCCCGACAGTAATACGGGTGCCCATCTCTTTTGCCAGACGTTCTGCCTGCTCAAGCAACAGCAGACCATCGGTTTCATTCTGTACAAGTAACAAGGCATGCCGGTAAATTTGCATAAATCACCTCTTATAAGAAGCGAAGCGGTTGGTCAGCCAGGGGAGGATTTCTTTTTTCCGGCTTGTCATGCCGGGCAGCGATACCTGGCGGGAGCCTGTCAGGCTGCTGTCTGAAAAAAGCAAAACGGAGTTCCGGCTGGTAATGTCTGTCACCATCAGGATCACCATGTCCAGCACGCTGTCCTTGCAGGTTTTATCCATTTCCTGCAGTAGCTCAGGCAACAGGGGAGTAATATCAGCCATGTCGCGGACCTCAATTTGTGACAACAACAGCGGCACATCATGGATCCGGTAATTTTTGGCGTCACGATTGAGTAAAACCGACGCGGATTGCCCGGTTATATCTGTTTTGGCTCGCAGCAGCCCTGTCACAAACTGGTCATAATCGATACCGGCGATTTCCCGCAAAACAGCCACGGATTCCTGATCCTGAGTGGTGGTGGTGGGACCCGTCAGCGCAACGGTATCACTGAGGATCGCCCCCATCAGCAACACAGCCTGAGCGGCAGTCAGCGGCATCGGAATGTCATGCATGAGAATTGAGAGAATTACTGTTCCGCAGCATCCTACCGCCCGCACCCAGACATCCGGTGGATTGCGGGTAACAAGGGTACCAATACGATGATGGTCAATGATGCCGATGACGTTGCTGTCCATCAGCGAAGACGGTCCCTGCTCTGCATCCGTAAAATCAACCAGCCATACGGTTTTATCTGTCAGATCGACGGTGAGTAAATCGGGTTGTGAAACACCCGCAGCGTTGAGGATATAACGGGTTTCCGGGGTGATATCCCCCAGGCGCCAGGGCGTTGCGGGACGACCGGTGTAATTAAGCCAGTCAGCCACAACCAGCGCGCTGCAAATAGCATCGCTGTCAGGATTTCGATGACCGAAGACATAAATCGGATTATCTCTTTGAAAAGAGAGAGATTCTGCGGTAAGCGGTAATGTGGTTTTATTTTGCATAGCTATACCTGACATACATGCCTATAAGAGGACAACTTCATCTGTATATCAGGCGCCATCATCCGGTGTTGAAAAACCGGCGGTTGGGAAAGGTGGAGCACCATCACCTTGTAAATCAATCTTATATGGGCCTTTGCATTAAATCAATATTTATTGTTGGCCCTCGGTTTCGTACACACAAGTACATCCTGTCCCGCCAAAAACGTTTACAATAGTGCGCCGAATGAAGCAATTTATACCTTCTTAATTATATTTATGATGAGTATTATCGCCGACGTATCCTGACTCAGCTTAACCGGAGAGAAGGTCGTAATGCAGTGGCTAGGGCAATCTGTTATGGCCAGCGTGGTGAGATCAGAAAACGTTACAGTGAGGGATTGCGTGTGAGGTCGCCAGCGGAACCAGATGCATCCCACTGGGGGACAGCCAGTCCGGCTATTTGCTCTGCGACCATCTCTTGCGTTAACTGGTCAGGTTCAGGGTAGTACAGTCCCGGGTTACTTATCTAGGACTGCAGTCATGCGGGCAAAGTTGTTCTGGTCAGCACTGGTGATGCGGTAGGACGAAGCACCGGATTCCTTGGCGATAGCGGCAATTTTCGCTTCCGCGTTGCTGAGTGTGTCAGCAGTAACACTGACTGACTGGGCGAAGCCAGAGAAAGAGACTACGGAGAGCATACTGGCAGCAGCAAGCAGTTTGATGTTTTTCATGGTCATATTCCTTGGGTTATCTGGTCATCTGGTGATACCGGCATCATCGCCGTCTCACCTGTTGATGTGCATTAAAAACCCTGTAGTAAATACAGGGTCAATAAGTTATTTTGTAAATTATTGTTGGCTGTGTTTTTTCGTTTTCATACAACCCAGCTCTTGAAAGAGCCTCACCGTGGCTGACGAGGCATGAGAAAATACGGCCGTAACAGACACCGCGAAACCGGGATTGCGCTGGGGAGATAGGTCGGTGCAGGGCCGTTAACTTACAGGATTAGTGAGGGTTTATGATGTTATGGCTACTGATTAAGTACGCGATCACCGCCGGAATGGTTGTTTTTATCTCTGAAGTTGCCAAGCGTAGTGATCGGCTTGGTGGTCTTGTCGCCGCGCTTCCCCTGGTTACTGTGCTTGTGCTCGTGTGGATGAAGCTGGAAGGACAGAGTCAGCAAAAAATAGCCAATCATGCGTGGTATACATTCTGGTATGTAGTGCCGACACTACCTATGTTTTTACTATTCCCTGTTTTCTGTCAGCGATTTGGCTTTTGGATCACGCTGGGTAGCTGCTGCGTCGTAACCGTCCTTATTTTCTTTTTGTGGGCCAGTGCGTTACGCCGTTTTGGCATAAATCTGATGTGATAATGTACGCTGTTGTGAAGCCAACTGCACTATTGCCGGAGGAAACACCGACTAACTCCGAACCATATCAGGCTTTTTAACAGGATAAGAGAGTTTTCAAGGGGGCCGGCTTCCTGCCGGAAGCGCGGTTCTTTCTGTCAAAGACAAATTCAGATGTTCTGGGGAGGTGCGGATATTACAACTATTATACTCGCTGTCTTTCCTTATTGATAATGTCACCCTGATTTCCCGGTTTTAAATGTCACTTTCTGCTGATTTCTGATGAAGAAAAAAGGGCAGTGAGCTCATTTTTTCAGGCTTGATTTGAAAAGAGAGGGTTCAGCCAGAACCGGATTGATGGCTCTGAGCTGAGCCTGAATCTGTGCCCGCCTTTTAGGCATACTCTGGCTGCGCCTTTCTTTTTCCTGCGGCTTCAAGCTCATCCTGTTTTTCCTTCGCCAGCTTCAGCACCGCGTCAAGCCTTTTGTTATCAACGATGCGCCCCTGACTGATGCAGTCCAGCTTATCGAACATCTGATATTTCAGTGTTCTGTGTAAGCGTACAGCGTGAACCGTCTGGTCATAATCTGAAGCATACGACAAAGTGGTGTCCACCAAATAAGTAGTGGGAACCAAAGTGTCAGATATGCAGAAAAATATGACTCCCGGCAGGCGTAAAGG